>JACLAC010005886.1_pt1 | contig 22516 bp, 16 predicted proteins | sample 8027881 | NCBI WGS metagenome assembly JACLAC01 (sample SAMN15725517, study PRJNA655200) | protist metagenome | isolation source: fluorescence activated cell sorting (FACS) single amplified genomes of... | place: Spain: Blaines Bay Microbial Observatory, Mediterranean Sea | collected 2016-01-19 | reverse complement strand
CGCGGTAATACGGAGGGTGCAAGCGTTGCTCGGAATCACTGGGCGTAAAGGGTGTGTAGGCGGTTAATTAAGCGAGATGTGAAAGCCCAAGGCTCAACCTTGGAATTGCATCTCGAACTGGTTAACTTGAGTCCGTGAGAGGGGGGTAGAATTCCTGGTGTAGAGGTGAAATTCGTTGATATCAGGAGGAATACCGGTGGCGAAGGCGGCCCCCTGGCACGGTACTGACGCTGAGGCACGAAAGCGTGGGGAGCAAACAGGATTAGATACCCTGGTAGTCCACGCCGTAAACGATGAATGCTAGGTGCATGGTTATTACCTACTGTGTGCCGAAGTTAACGCATTAAGCATTCCGCCTGGGGAGTACGGTCGCAAGATTAAAACTCAAAGGAATTGACGGGGGCCCGCACAAGCGGTGGAGTATGTGGTTTAATTCGACGCAACGCGCAGAACCTTACCCAGTCTTGACATCCCGTTGCCAGCCCACTAATCTGGGTCTTCTCTTCGGAGACAATGGTGACAGGTGCTGCATGGCTGTCGTCAGCTCGTGTCGTGAGATGTTCGGTTAAGTCCGGTAACGAGCGCAACCCCTTTCATTAGTTGCTAACATTTAGTTGAGAACTCTAGTGATACTGCCGGTGTTAAACCGGAGGAAGGTGGGGATGACGTCAAGTCCTCATGGCCCTTACGACTGGGGCTACACACGTACTACAATGGCATTGACAAAGGGCAGCGAGACCGCAAGGTGGAGCAAATCCCAAAAACGATGCCTCAGTTCGGATTGGAGTCTGCAACTCGACTCCATGAAGTTGGAATCGCTAGTAATCGCGTATCAGCATGACGCGGTGAATACGTTCCCGGGCCTTGTACACACCGCCCGTCACACCACGAAAGTTGAGTTTGCCCGAAATCGTTAGCCCAACCCGCAAGGGAGGGATGCGCCTACGGCAGGCTCGATGATTGGGGTGAAGTCGTAACAAGGTAGCCGTAGGGGAACCTGCGGCTGGATCACCTCCTTTAAGGAGCCAAGTCATGTTCTTCGGAATGTGACCAAGGCCGGTAAAACGATAGATGCTGCTGCCTGGTTATGAATGACCGGTCCTGAGATTTAACATCGAGGGAAACCGGGTCATATTGATGAGCTTTGACCATTCGGTCAAGGCAAATCAAACCAGTTCTTTTAAATTGATATGAATATGTATGTGATAGACGCGCGAAGTGGTGTTGGGAGTTCCGTGCCCAACACTGTTCAATAAAAAACTAATTTCAAAATGCCTGTTTAAATAATTTCTAGTCAGCTACTGTAGGAGCAATCTTACGGAAGAGGACGAAAAAGAGTGAAAACAGGCGAGTAAATTCTTAAGAAAGCGCAATCGATTAGTGTTTAATGACTTAAGGGCATACGGTGGATGCCTTGGCATTGAGAGGCGATGAAAGACGTAGGAGCCTGCGATAAGCTCCGGTGAGCTGGCAAACGAGCGAAGACCCGGAGATTTCTGAATGGGGAAACCCAGTAGTGTAAAGCACTACTACCGAAAGGGGCCAACGCAGGGAACTGAAACATCTAAGTACCTGTAGGAAAGGAAATCAACAGAGACTCCCTTAGTAGCGGCGAGCGAACGGGGAATAGCCCAAACCGGTTTAAGAAATTGAACCGGGGTTGTGGACTACAATATGGTACTCAAAAAGATAATGGAAGCTCTTGGAATGGAGCGGCGTAGAGGGTGAAACCCCCGTACATGAAATCTTGATGAGACCTAGTAAGATCCAGAGTATCCTGGGGCACGTGAAACCCCGGGAGAAGCAGGGGGGACCGCCCTCCAAGGCTAAGTACTACTCAATGACCGATAGTGAATCAGTACCGTGAGGGAAAGGTGAAAAGCAGTCCGGGAGGACAGTGAAATAGACCTGAAACCGTATGCCTACAAACAGTGGGAGCTCTTTCCAATAGATCTGGAAATCAGCAGTGGCCATTAACATAGAATAAGCAGAAGCTGGACCCGCGAGGGTCGAAACAGTGAATGCAACCTTCTAAGGCTGCCGAAGATCAAACGATTAGGAATAAGTGACCGCGTACCTTTTGCATAATGAGTCAGCGAGTTGCATGTCGTGGCAAGGTTAAGCCGTTAGGTGAAGCCGAAGGGAAACCGAGTCTGAATAGGGCGAATTCAGTCGCGGCGTGCAGACCCGAACCCAGTTGAGCTACCCATGGCCAGGTTGAAGCAGGGGTAAGACCTTGTGGAGGACCGAACCCACTATTGTTGAAAAAATAGGGGATGAGCTGTGGGTCGGAGTGAAAGGCTAATCAAAACTGGAGATAGCTGGTTCTCCCCGAAATGCATTGAGGTGCAGCCTTGAGTAGCACCGTTGGAGGTAAAGCACTGAAAAGGCTAGGGGCCGCAAGGTTACCGAACCTTCTCAAACTAAGAATTCCAATGAGTGACGTTCAGGAGTGAGACAGCGGGAGATAAGTTTCGTTGTCGAAAGGGAAAAAGCCCAGACTACCAGCTAAGGTCCCCAAGTTGATGCTAAGTGGTCAAGGAAGTGAGAAGACTCAGACAACCAGGAGGTTGGCTTAGAAGCAGCCATCCTTTAAAGAAAGCGTAATAGCTCACTGGTCAAGTTTTCTTGCGCCGTAAATATAACGGGGCTAAGCATCACACCGAAGCTGTAGATTTCTAGAGCAATCTAGGAGTGGTAGGGGAGCGTACCAGTCGGGGTGAAGATGTGCCGGTAAGGCATGTTGGACTGACTGGTAGTGAGAATGCTGACATGAGTAGCGATAAAGGAGGTGAAAATCCTCCTCGCCGGAAGCCCAAGGGTTCCTGTTTCAAGACAATCTGAGCAGGGTTAGTCGGTCCCTAAGGCGTAGCCGAAAGGCGAAGTCGATGGGAAGCAGGTAAATATTCCTGCACCGTCCCAGTGGAGCAGAGCAAGAACGGAGAAAGGTAGGCCAGCCGGTTCGTGGAGTCCGGTGGGTGTGTATAGGTGTGTCGTAGGAATAAAACGCGGCATAAGCTGAAGGCACATTCCGTAAGTGGTCGGTCCTATGCTTCCAAGAAAAGTTGCGAACTGTGATGAAACTGAGATGACCGTACCCCAAACCGCCACAGGTGGGCAGGTGGAGAACACTAAGGCGCTTGAGAGAACTCGGGTTAAGGAATTAGGCAAATTAATACCGTAACTTAGGGATAAGGTATGCCCTCATTATGTGAACACCGCACGGTGGGAGCAGAAGGGGGTCGCAGCGAAGCGGGGGTAGCGACTGTTTACCAAAAACACAGGTCTCTGCGAAGCCGTAAGGCGATGTATAGGGGCTGACGCCTGCCCGGTGCTGGAAGGTTAAGAGGAGTTGTTAGTGAATGCGAAGCAACGAATCGAAGCCCCAGTAAACGGCGGCCGTAACTATAACGGTCCTAAGGTAGCGAAATTCCTTGTCGGGTAAGTTCCGACCTGCACGAATGGCGTAACGACTTCCCCACTGTCTCGACCCGAGACTCAGCGAAATTGACATGGGGGTGAAGATGCCCTCTACCCGCGGAAAGACGGAAAGACCCTGTGAACCTTTACTCTAGCTTGGCAGTGATGCTCGGTTCAAATTGTGTAGGATAGGTGGGAGACTATGAAACTGGGGCGCTAGCTTCGGTGGAGTCACCCTTGAAATACCACCCTGTTTGTTCTGATCATCTAACCCGCGTATGCGGGGACACTGTCTGGTGGGGAGTTTGACTGGGGCGGTCGCCTCCCAAATAGTAACGGAGGCGTACAAAGGTCCCCTCAGATGGATCGGAAACCCATCGAAGAGCGCAATGGCAAAAGGGGGCTTGACTGCGAGAAGGACACTTCGAGCAGGTGAGATAATCAGGTCATAGTGATCCGGCGGTCCTGTGTGGAAAGGCCGTCGCTCAACGAATAAAAGGTACTCCGGGGATAACAGGCTGATCCCGCCCAAGAGTTCACATCGACGGCGGGGTTTGGCACCTCGATGTCGGCTCATCGCATCCTGGGGCTGGAGCAGGTCCCAAGGGTATGGCTGTTCGCCATTTAAAGCGGTACGCGAGCTGGGTTCAGAACGTCGTGAGACAGTTCGGTCCCTATCTTCCGTGGGCGTTGGAGAATTGAGAGGAGCTGTCCTTAGTACGAGAGGACCGGGATGGACGAACCTCTGGTGTTCCTGTTGTGGCGCCAGCCGCATTGCAGGGTAGCTACGTTCGGAAGGGATAACCGCTGAAAGCATCTAAGTGGGAAGCCCCCCTCAAGATAAGTTCTCCCTGAGAACCCTAGAAGACTACTAGGTTGATAGGCAGGATGTGTAAGGGCTGCAAGGTCCTAAGCTAACCTGTACTAATCGTTCGATAGAATTACACACAATCGTTCGCTCTTCGCGCGTCAATCAGATGCATATTCAACTATGCAAACAGAACACATGCAGCACCATCATTTATGATTAGTGCAGCTGTGGTTCTGTCATCATGCATCACCATTTTGACCGGTGACGATAGCGTGAGGGTCCCACCTCTTCCCATTCCGAACAGAGAAGTTAAGCCTCATTGCGCCGATGGTACTGCAGGGGTCACCCTGTGGGAGAGTAGGTATCGCCGGTCTTTTTTTTTTTAGTTCAGACCTCGGAGGAAGAAGTAGATGTCTGGTTGCTGAGACTCAGCTGAAGAGGGTGTCATTTCCTTCTCTTCAACAAAGCCTCAATCACCACACCTACTCCTCGGGCTGAACAGTTTAGACATGGGCCTCTTTTGAGGCCTTTTTTGTGTTTAGATGTTTGGGTAGGTTTTTTCATCCACCACATACTGAGCAGGTGATGTTTAGGTAAGGTCCTCTTTCGAGGCTTTTTTGTTTTTGTGTTTAGACAGTCTCCTCTGGAGTTGTATCTTTCTTCTTGCGCTGAGCTCTCTACTCATTTCATCCACTAAAGCTCATTTCTCCTTAAAAAGAAGAGAATGGTAACCATTTTGTATACACAGCAGTAAATTTGGATATATGACATACCGGAAGATCATAAGATAAGGTTCTATTTCATCTCAAGAGCCTGACACTCTACCATTAGGCGAACAACTAGAAATAACTGCGCATTTGTAAAAACAGCATGCCAGGCATAAATCCAAATTCACTTTTAAGTGCGAGCTCTTCTCCTGCAATAATCTCTGCAAGCTCAATATCTTCAGGCCGTTCTCCAAACCCTGCATAACCCCCAAGTGCAGCCTGAACATTGTCAGATACCGAGATGGAAAGACTTGGGCTAAGTAAGAAGCTGCCATCCTCAAGGTTACAGAATCCAGCAAGCGCACCATTAACCAAAGGGGTAATCTCTTGTCCCCAGCTCAGTGCACCATAGCTTCGGCCCATTAACCATAGCTCACCACGGGCAAATCGCTCACTCTGAGCAAGCTCCAGATAACCATTGGGGTCTTCAGCACCCAATGTTTGAAGATATAATTCGCCAGTGAGGGTCGACTTTTCTAATGGCTGCCAGAAAAATCCAACCACAGCACGGACAAAGGAATCTTCTTCATTAACATCCTCATCGTAGGGAAGGGTGAAGGTTCCTTCCAGATGGACACCAACCGCACCAATGCTCGTTGAGACACCTGTACCGACGACATGATCTCCCCGTGCTGAAGAGTAAAATAGAGAGAGGTCTGCAATGCCTACTGTAGTGTTGGCATTGAAGAGGGCTATTAATCCTTCCTGATCCCAAGACCCAGCATAAGCCACCAGTGCGGTAATCTGACCTGAAAATCCGAAATAGCTGTCAACCCGAAAAGCATCAATTCCTGGCTTGTACTCCGAATCGATCGTAGCGACTGAAAAGGGCTGAACGAGATCCATTGGGGTAAAAAATAGTGAATCTCCAAATGAGATTGCTTGACGACCCACAACGAGGTCGACTGTTCCAAAAGAACCTTTGAGAAGCAAGCGATCTGTCCTGCCCTGTAAAAAGAGGTCACTCTCTTCTTCTGGGCTCCAAGAGAGCTCGATAGCTTCTGGTGCAGAAAGACCCACGCCGGTCATCAGAAGGCTGCCTTCATCCTCATCGTCTAAGGATACGCCTAAACTTTCTAGCTCCATAAAGAGCTGAGAAGAAGGAGGGGCCGTTCCTGCAGTAACAACATGGTGCCCCTCAAATGTGATCTTCTCTGTCAGCTCCCATCGAACCTTTGCACGAGCATCCGCATAGGCTAGTCCGTAGCTTGAGGGAGGCATTAAAATATGGTCGTATGGAAGACCAGCAATAAAAAATTGTTTCAAGTCTCCATTAAACTCAGGGGTATTTGCCCACACAGATCCTAAAATGGAGAGGACAATCATTTTGTCTCGTCCGAAACAATAAGACCATCTTCAAGCGTGACAATCCGCTTGGCTGCATCCATTACCTTGGGGTCGTGCGTAGCAAAAACAAAGGTTACACCTTGTTCTTCATTGAGTGCGCGCATCAGTGCAATGAGCTCTGTACCTGTTTTGGAGTCAAGGTTGGCAGTCGGCTCGTCGGCAAGAACCAAGACAGGATCTCCGGCAATAGCTCGTGCAACCGCGACTCGCTGCTGCTGACCACCACTCAGCTCCGAAGGAAGACGATTTTCCATTCCCTTTAGGCCAACTGCATCGAGCATCGCCATTGCTTTTTTCTTTCGCTCAGCCGCAGAGACTCCTTGAAGGAGCATCACAAATTCAGTGTTCTCATAAGCAGAGAGTACGGGCATCAAGTTGTATGCTTGGAAGACAAATCCAAGCTGCTTGAGCCGGAGATCGGAGAGCTGACCAGCATTGAGGGAGCTCAAGCTTTGCCCATCGATACTGACATCACCCTGATCAGGTTTGTCAAGGCCACCAATAATGTTCAACAGTGTTGTCTTACCAGATCCTGAGGGACCCATCAGCGCGGTGAATTCTCCTTTTTCAATAGAGACATCGACACCTTGAAGTGCCTTGACAACATGTGTGCCCTGTTGATAATGTCGGTGAACTTGTGTGACCTGAACAATGGACATAATCGGATCCTTTTGTAGTAGAAGCGGGAAGGGGAGTAATAAAGAGAGAAGCCTTAATGCTGTCGCATTGCTTCAATGGGATTGAGCCGTGTGATCTTCCAAGCAGGATAGGCTGCGGAGAGCACAGAGAAGAGGATTGTCATACCAGCATAAATCATCATGACGGTCCAATTGTAGGCACCTTTAATGACTGTGCTGGTTACTGCACCATCGATTTCCATTGATTCGCCCATCGATGCAGACATATCAAGACCACTTGTGATGAGGTGATAGCTGACGCCAGTGCCAAGCATTAGCCCAAAGACACTGCCGGCAATACCGATAAGAAGTCCTTCACAAAGAACCATCTTTGCCAGCTTGGCTGGACGCATACCGATTGCGAGAAGAACACCGAGCTCCTTCATTCGCTCCATGACGGACATCAAAATGGTGTTGAGGATACCAATATAGACAATGATCATGAGAATAAAGTTAATCATTTCGTTGATTTTTTTATCGGTATCGATCATCAGAACCGCATTTGGAAGCGCTTCTTGCCAGGTTAAAATTTCAAGCTCGCTGTTGGCGATGACCTCTTCGACCTTGCTCTTCATAAGCGAAGATTCTTCGGTGTTCTTTGTATGAACTGCTAGCTGATGAGAGATACTTTTTTCTTCCAGTAGCTTTTCTGCTGCGTCATGGTGGATGTAGGCAACAAAAGCATCTACTTCATCTGAGCCAGTGCGAAAGATACCCTTGACTCGAAACAGCTGTGAGCTCATCTCTCCATTATACTGAGTTGAGAAAACAACCTTGTCTCCCAGATCAACACCCAATGTTTCAGCCATGTTTTGACCGACCAAGATGTCTTTCTTACCCTCTATCCAGGCTCCTTTTTTGACTTTTTTCGAAAACTCGGAGATGCTTTTCTCTGCTTCAGGCTCAATGGCGACAACGGAGCCAAATGTTGGACCATTTGAGCTGTTCAAGAGACCTGAGAGGAACATTCGTTTGGTAATAACAGAATCGGGATAGAGGGACTTGAGCTGTTGGTAAAGCTCATCCGAGGAGGTCAGAACGGTTTCAACTTCAGAGGTTTCGTTGTATCCCTTTTGCTGAACGACCACATAGCCTGCTTGCTGTGAGACCATGGATTTAATCTGCTGTGCATATTGTCCCGTTCGTAAGGTCAAGCTGTAGATGAGAACCGTCATACCCATCGAGATAGCGAGTAGGGTAATGATGGTTCGTCTTTTGTTTTTGATGAGATTTCGGTAGGCTAGCTTAAACAACATATCTACTCCGAGCGGATGGCTTCGACAGGTTGAAGCCGAGCAGCTTTGATTGCCGGCCAGAGGGCAGCAAAGATTGAGACGAAGACGAGCACGATTGCTGGCACAAAGAAGGTACCCCAGTCAATTGAGGGATAGAGGATGGGGCCGATCAGCATTCCCATGGCAGCAATCGGCTCTCCAGTGCCTGAGCTGATATCAATCCCATGCTCGAGGAGGTAGTATATTAAGAGCCCGCCAAGAGCAATGCCCATCGCACCAGCAACCAGTGAGAGAAAGAAGCTTTCCACGATGATGAGGAAGACCACCTGAGGTTGCTTCAGACCGAGGGCTCGGAGTACACCAATCTCCTTGGTTCGCTCAAATACAGCCATCAGCATCGTATTGATAATGCCAAAGATGGCGATGAGAAAAATGATCAACAAGAAGATAGATGAGATCCCTTTGATGAGCTCGAGCATCTCAAAAGCTTTGGGGTTGCTCTCCCACCATGTTTTGACCTGAATTGCCTCTCGCTGATACTTTTCTGAATCTGCATCCTCATCGGGTACAACAGCTCCCACCATGTCAGAGAGGTCGTCGGCATACTTTTGAATACCGTCGGCGCTGTGTGTCAGAATGAGAATCTCATGAAGTCGATCTTCCATGACCAGCATGGTTTGAAGATCACTCAGGTGAACAAATGCTCCTTTGTCAAGCAGAACCGATCCGGATCGATAAACCCCTTTTATGGTGTACAAGTCATAGGCCATGGAGCCATCTGCTCCTTGCGTGTAGACAAAAAGCTCATCTTCAAGAGCAAGCTTGAGCTCTTTGGCCAGATCGGCACCAACGATGGTTTCTTTCTTTGCCTCATTAGAGAGATAGGTTCCCTCGATGAGGAGAGAGCTAAGATCGGTCATCTCCATTTCTAAGCTGGGAACGATGCCTACGATTTGAGCTCCGGCTGATTTTTCTTCTTTGGATGCCAGAACATTGCTCTTTAGCCGAGGGGTAAGTGCCTTGGTTGACCCCAAATCTTGTATCTTAGAAATGGTCTCTGTACCGTTATAAAGGGTGTCATGGAGCGATTTGCTTTTTGCATATTGAGGATGCTGCATTTGAACATGACCGAGCTGCTTTTGGACCAAAATGTCAAAGAAGAGGTCATATTCACCCTGCATGATGACAAATAAGGTCATACACATGGTGACGGAGATCGCCATTGCACTTGCGGTCAGGAGGCTTCTTCTGGTGTTTCTCCAGATGTTTCTCCATGCGACGGTAATATAAAATTTCACGTGCTGTCCCAAGTTTGGGGGTGGTGAGAGAGGAGTTTATTTTCGGAGAGCTTGAAGAGAAAAGGCCTTGTCGGAGACTTCGGTTGTGAAATCGACATTGAGATAGGTGATTTGTGTTTTTTCCTCAGGTTTATCAGCTGGGATAATGGTGAATCTTGTGGGCATCGTGTGTCCGTCCATTTCTTTCACTTCTTCAAAAATATCGGTTCTTTTCAGCGTGCCGTCTTCATCATAGTATTTGACATCAATCGGGATGAGATCTGCTCGATTACGAGAAACGATTTTACCCCAGACGATGGGCGTATCGGGGTTTGGTATAAGCTCTATGGTGTAGATGTTCTCCTCTGAGGTCTCTGGTGTGGTCACCATTTTGCTCTGAAAATCCTCAGAGAAGCGGTTTTCTTTGACCAGATCATCATTCGTCATGTGAGAGCCCATCCAGCTTCCACCCATCATGCCGGAGGGAATCTTCATGACGCGATCTACTTTGGGAAGGTAATTCCAAATGTTCTTGTCGATCTTTAAGGTACATGTACCAGCGTCTTTTGCAGGCTCAACGATCTTAATGAGACTTTTTTCAGTACCTAGGCTGGTGATCTCCATTGTCATCTTTCGCTCATAACGCTCTGTCTTGACATACATCTCCATCGTCATGATGCTGTGATCTTGGCGGAAGAGATCATCTGTTTTTTTGAGGATTTCTTCTACAGTAGGGGTCGGCTCCGCCATCGCAACGGGAGAGCTTAAAAATAAGAATGTGATAAAGCCAAGAATGTTCATTGTCTGTTTACCTTGAATGTTCATATTTGAACGATTTGTTTAAATTAAATGAATTTCGTTTAGTCCTTAACATTTTTAATCCATCCGACCTCAATCCTGCAAGGAGTATTGATCATTGAAGCTTCATTTCTTACGGGGAAGCAGCCCAAATAAAAGGTTTTGTGTCATGAGCTGTGCTCTCTTTTGTAAACAAGGCTCAAGATCTATATATTTCTGAGAGAAGAACAGCTGTGTCAGATCATTAAAGATTTGTAGCGTAAGATCGATTGAGATTTCTTCATCGATGTTTCCTTTTTGTCTCTCATTTTGGAGAATAATCTTAAACGTTTGTAGTCCGTCAAGTTGCATACGATTGATGAACGGCTGAAGAAGGGGATAGCTCAACATTAGCTCGGAGAGAAAGTGAGCTCCAAATTCCTCCGTACTGTCATGTTTTCGAACAATCACCAGCTCAAATTTTTCCTCAATGCTGAGCTCGCCCTTAAATAGCTCTTTCAACCATTCGATTTCGATTTTGCTGAACACAGTGAGTATCTCTTCAAGAAGTCCTTGTTTATTGGAGTAGTACTTATAAAAAGTAGCTTTCGAGACGGAAGCTTCACTACAAATCGCCTCGATGGTTGTACCTCTTATTCCCTCTTTTTTCATCAGCTGATGGCCAATTTCTCTTATTTGTTCAGACTTTGTTTTTTTATGCACAGGTTTCTTCCGTTATGATTTTACTTTGGGTGAAGCCCTTCCTCTACTTTAATGAGTTTCTCGATGCTTGTGTTCACTATTTTAGCTTGCCAAGATGTAAAGCGTGTCGTCTCTGAAATTTACCCTTTGAGCTATGAAATTCCTGTCGCTGAGGCAGCAGAGGATATCCTTGAGCCTGTCGTTCAAGGACTTGTTCAGCCTACCGATCTGGTATTTTTTACAAAAGGGCGTCTTTTTATTGCTGAAAAAAGCGGATCTGTTCGTTCTTTTATAGAGGAGAAGGGGATTTATGTTGAGAAGCAGCCATTTCTCTCTGTACCAGTTCGCACCCAATCAGAGCAAGGATTGCTCGGGATTGCCTTTCATCCAGAGGCAATGAGCAATGGACTTTTTTATACCCACCACACACCAAAGGAGGGAGCTGCTAGAGGAGAGGTTGTGGAGTGGAGCTTTGATCCCACGGCATCAGAGTGGAAAGCAGAGCTCGGTAGACTCATCTTCTCGGTAGAGCAACCTTACGCGAACCACAATGGTGGTCAAATTCAGTTTGGACCAGATGGGCTGCTCTATATCGGACTGGGTGATGGAGGATGGCGTGATGATCCCCATGGCCATGGTCAAAATAAAAGCACACTCTTGGGGAGTATAATTCGAATCGACCCCATCGTAGAAGAGGGAAGTCTCAGGCCTTATTCTGTCCCCAAGGACAACCCTTTTGCTGATTCAGAGATCTTCATGTACGGTCTCCGTAATCCTTGGCGCTTCTCTTTTCTTTACGATGGTCGGCTCATTGTAGGAGATGTGGGGCAAAATGCATATGAAGAGATTTCGATTGGTATGAAGGGAGCCAACCTCGGCTGGAACAGGATGGAAGGTAACCACTGTTTTCCAGAAGGGGATGAATGTGACCCTTCGGAACTTGTGCCCGCTTTATGGGAATACCCTCACTCTGTAGGACAATCGATTACTGGGGGTGTACAGGTACTCAACAATGGACCTCATCATGGTGCCTATCTCTTTGGCGACTTTACCGCAGGTAAATTGTGGGCCCTTCAGATCCCCAAAGCTGATGAAAAAGTAAAAGAGCCAGAACTTCTTGGGACCTACTCAATGCTTCCTGTTGCTTTTGGGAGGTCACTCGATGGTGATGCTTATGTAGCAGACTTTAATGGAACGCTCTATCGGCTTAATTACTGAGAGAAGCGGAGAAGCTCTTAATGGTCTCTTCAAGCCAAGAGATAAGCTTTTGCTCGTCACCTTGACCATGCTTGGTCAATGGAAACAGATGCTCTTTTTGGAGGACTCTATCAAGCCAGAAGCTTCCATTGGGGGATGGAAGCTTTGGAACAGCAGCAAGCCAGACGATGGTATCAGCACCTTGTTCTGTTGTTCTAAGGATTGATTTGGTCCAGCGATAAAATCTAGGAAGAGAGGTGACTACCCCCTCTGTTTCTACCCAGCCAGGGTGCATTGCGTAGTGATGATGCTCAGAGTACCTCTTGGCCATTAGGCGAGCTAGAATGATCTCTGAGCGCTTGGTTTGTGCATAGGCTCGAACACCATCGTAGGGCTGAGGAGATCTTTTGAGCTCCTCAAGGCTAAGCTTAACACCATACATTCCTCCGCTCGAGACCCAGATCACACGAGCAGGAGCTCGAAGCTGAGGAAGAAGGAGCTTGGTGAGGAGATAGGGGCCGACAAGGTTCGTTGCAACGGCACCTTCTAGACCCTCAGGGCTTTCCCAATACTCCGTCGGAAGAACACCTGCATTGTGAATCAAGATATCAATTTTTAGAGAGGCTATTGTAACAGCTGCAGCTCGAACAGAGGTCAAGCTACTCATGTCAATTTGGAGGAGCTCAAATTGTCCCTCAGGAACCTCTTTTTGAAGCTCTGACCGTGCTTTCTCACCACGATCAGGGTTGCGACAAAGCATCCACACCTCTGCACCAAGCTTGCCAAGTGATTGTGCAACAGAGTAGCCGATACCTTTGTTTGCTCCAGTCACCAGCGCGACCTTGCCCTTCAAAGAGACTTCAAGATCACCAGGACGAAACTGCCGGGAGTGACGCTTGAAGCCACTTCGATCAAAAGAGCGAAGTATAGAGGCATCCAAAAGCTGATCAACAATGCTCATATTCAGCTGTCCTCACAGAGAGCGAATTTAAGCGCGACGAAGGTCTCTAATCAGATCTTTAATCGCTTTACGCTCTTCAGGACGATTGGTTTGCTCCGCAACGAGCTGTGCAGCTTCAAGCTCTTTCTTTGCCTGATCGATGTTGCCATTTCTCTGTGCGATGACAGCCAGCTGCTTGTGCCCAACGAGAACTTTGTCCCAATCTTTTAAGGCTGAGGCTTTCGGCATTGCTGCACGAATGTTCTGCTCTGCTGCTGAGATCTCTCCAATTTGAAGCCGTGCCATTCCGAGGTTGAAGAGGATCTCCTTCTCAAAATTGGGATTGGCGTTGCCAGGAAGTTTCCCCTTAGCATCGGTAAAGATAGCAGCTGCCTCAGAGTGACGGCCAAGCATGAGGTTGAAAAGACCAACATTGTAGAGGTCCATTGGCTCAAGCTTTGCCCACTGCATCTTTTGGGTGATCTGAAGGGCTCTGCTTGCAGCTGTAAGTGCGGCTTCGAACTGGCGTGTATTTGCGTGTGCTTTGGCAAGCATGTCACAGCTAGCTCGTTCCACAACGGGATTCTTGACCTGCTGGGCCATTCCGCTGATCTGCCGAAGGACATCTGCAGCCTGTGGAAACTGCTTGCTCATGAGGAGTGTTTCTCCAAGCTTTAGCCCAGACTCTAGAGCAAGTGGGGCATTGCCAATTTCACCGGCTTTTTTGTTTGCCTGAGAAAATTGCTCGATGGCATCGGTCAGCTTGCCCTCTCGTTGAGCAACATGCGCACGGATGGAGTGAACCATCGCTGTGATGTTGCCGTGCTCAGAGAGCTGCTCTGCTTCTTTGGCACGCTCGAGAGCAGCGTTGTTTTTACCATCTGCAAGCTCAATCATCCCAAGGTGAGCAGTGGCTTGAGCGTGAGCTACTTGCTCACCAAGACCATTAAATATTCCCTGTGCTGTAATAGCTCTGTCTCGTGCTCGGTAGAGATCCTGACGGTTTCTGTCATTTCGAGAGCCGATCATCATCAGCTGTCCTTCAAGGGCCTGATAAACATTGCGCTCTTTGTCGGTAGCGCCTTCTTCTTCGGGAGCATCAGCCTGCTTTGCTTGCTGCTGCTTGGTCCAGGTAAAGGCCTCTTGGAGTAATTTCTCGGTACCCTCGACCTGTCCTGCATTCGAAAGCTGCTCGGCAAGGTTTAAGAAGGTGACGCGACGCATATTGTCTGGCCATGAGCAGTCATCGAACCAGTTGTAACAATCCTGAGCTAGGCTCCAAAACTGTACATTGTCTGCACGCATAGCATTCATTCGCAGCAGGTTTGCTCTAGAATCAACGCCATAATCTGCGTAATGGCGCAATGTTTTAGTCAGATAACCGTACCCAAGAGGAACCAAGAATCGCTCCATAAACATACCGACCCGTTGTGCAACCTGCTTGTCCTCATCAGAGGTTCTTGAGCTAATAATTGCTTCGCGAATGAGTGCCTTTCTAAATTGATAAACCCAGGTGTTGAGGGGCTTTGAGTGCTGAAGCTCTTTGTAGGCCTGCTCTGTTGCATCGAGGAGGTCATCAACACTGTTTCGCTCGTAATTACCCATATCTGCAACAACGCCAGAGGGAAACGAGATACCGAGAAGAGCGGCAATAAAGGCGATGTCAGCAGCATCTGCAGGGGTTGCCTTTTTACGCTCTGGAGCGTTTGCATTCTCTGGAGCCTCTTGTTCCTCTTCTGATGAGGAGCTCTCTTCAGAGCTGTCGTAGAGCTCCTCTTCGTCTGGTGAGAGGTCGATAAGATCCTCAAGATAAAGTCCTGGAAGACGGGTGCTGAGATCTTCATCTTCTCTAAGCCAGTCTGCAAGCTCAGCGATAAATCCGGGACGACCTCTTGTTAGCTCGGCAATCTTACTGGAGAGGTGGATGTGCTCTTTTTGCTCGCGTGATTCAAGGAAGGCATTTATTTCAATGTTTTCCCAAGGATCAAGGGTAAGCTTAGTCACATTTTCAGCTCGCTCTAGGATGTCTTGAAGAGGCTCAGATATCCAATCCTCGTTCCCCTCAACGGGTAGACTCTGCATAATCACCATCAGCTTTAAGTCTTCTCGTGTCTTAAGCTCATTGATGAGTGCATTGAGGGTGGCGATAACGGGAAGCGAGTGGGTCGCATGAATATTCTGTAGATCCAAGATGATAGGGAAGCGCTTGCTGATGCCAAGAATGATCTCAATGTAGGCTACAAGAGGGTTGTCTGTTGGTATTACAACCTTAAACTGCTGCTCTCCGGCCTTTGGAACAGACTGTTTCATTCCTTCCATAAAGCGCTGAAACCAGTTTTGAACACGGGGATGCTTTCCTGGAATTTGAGAGGTAAGGGCCATCTCAATTCGACCGCGAAGGGTGTTGACAGAATGAATACCGCCATAGAGGCTTGCATAGAGCTTAACGAGCGCGCCTTGGCCTGCTTCTTCATCGCTAAAGCTCGGACGAGCAACGATAATATCCTCTGATTCGAGCTTTGCATCACGACAAAGCTGACCAACCATAGCTCTTTTTCCTCCGCCGAGCGGGGCAGAGAGTAGTACTGCTTGTGCTTCTCCATTCTTGGCTTTGTTCCAATAGGTAGAAAGCTCTCGATAGTTCTCTTCTTTTGCTACATAGTTGGTTTCGGTTGCTTCAGACACAGGTGCTCCTTAAATCTTTGGTTTCAAGTCTAGCCATATAACCGAATCTAAGGGAAGGAGCTAGGTGCTGATGTAGAATTGATACATCAGCTGTGAAATTAGAGGTTTGCCATGCACTGAGCAGACTGAAACAGAGGAGTAACCCGTGCTTCTTGTGCCTCGGTATATCCTCAACCTTGAGGAAATCTGCTGGAGTATGAATAGTGCCGTAGAGCTTGTTTTATTGAGCTGAAAGAAACCCTCTGATCTGCTCAATCTGCATGCTGTTCTCTGCCTCCGTAAGTAGCTCTTGACCCAGTTCAGCACGTAGCTCTGGCTCGAGTAGGCTGAGTCTCTTGATGCCAAGCTCAACAGAGAGCTTGGTGAATTGAGCTGATTTCGCAATGCTTCGAGCCTCAGAATAGAGGCCATCTGCCGTTGTTCTCTCTGCCCATGTCTGTAGGAAGGCGATTTGATGTAGTGGGTCGTTATATCGCTCCAATAGCTCCCTTAATTTTTTCTCGTCAGGTAGGAGGGCCTGGCTGAGCTCTTGCTGGAGAAGAAGCAGGTCATTTCTAAAGTAGAGCTTTTGCGAGCGGAGCTCGCCCATAATTGTTGTGAGCTGTTGTTGAACGGCAGGGATCAGCTCCCGACGACCTTTCTTAAAGAAGTAGTCTGTAGCAAGCAGCAGAAGCTCAGCAGCAGTGTAGGCAGCATTGTTCTCTTTGGCCCATTCCAGAGCTGTTGCTAGGGCAGCCTCAGAATTGTCCTGATCGGTGGAGAACAAGAAACGTACAGATCCGACATAGGTTTGACCGATCAAAAAGGCAGAGCTCTCAAGCTCGAAGCGCAGCTGTAGATCCAGCAGCTGGAGCCAAATGTCGTCTCTTTCTTGGCTAAGAAGTAGCTGCTGTTGTTCGTGGATTTCCTCGTCTGTGCCGGAGAGACTTTTGAGAAAGAGGGATCGGAGCATGAGGCTAGGGCTTACGGTTCCAACATGCTGGTTGAGCCGCTCCGCAACCTCAAGTAGTCCTCTGGGCTCTCCTTGAACTGTGCTCTCAAGAAGATGCAGCTGAAGGGTCGCTGTGGTGAACTCCATATGCTGTAGTCCTGTCATTGGATCATGAAAAGTTGCTCTAGCAATATGAGGATGTGTCTCAATTAGGGCAAGAACCTCTGCTTTGCTGAGCTCACAAAGAATCCCCAGTACCTTTATGCTAATGGTTGTATCGATCAGGCTAGCTGTTCTGAAGAGCCGCTCCGCTTGAGAGCTTTGAAAGCCATAGCTAAGAGGAGGCATCGTATTGGGAGCATCCTCAGAGCCCTGAAGGTATTCTGTTAGCTCGAGGACTCTGCCCGCATACCCTTTGGACCACCACTCTAGGCCCATGGTGTCGATGTCGAGCTGTGCTCCCATGCTCTGTTGCTGTGCAAGGTAGCTTTTAAGCTGCTCGAAGCCCCATGGTTTTATATCCACGGTGGTATGACCATATTGTCCCAAAAGAGCTTCTAGGGCTACCGGAGAGGTGGTTGTTTGCTGATCTGCTGTGATAACGATCATGACCTTACACCCGTCAGGAAGCAGCTTAAGAAGTGCTGAAAGAAGGGCGTATGGAAGTGGTGAATGGGTATTGTGAATGTCCTCTAGGATGATCAAGACGGGATCAACCTGAGCCAGAATCAGGGCGAGCTGAACGATTGCTAGCAGTGGACGATTGCTGGGAAGAACCACTTTTTCGCCCTCGCTCTCACGGTAAATGCGGAGCGAATCGATGAGGACTTGCATTCTTTGCTTGTCCTCTGCTGCATCTAGCTCATTGAGCGCGTAGTGCATCACTCGCTCAATTCGAGCCGAGATTTCATCAGAGTGTCGAATTCCTTTCCATAATCCTCCCATGAGCTTGGGAAGCGCATCAACTCCCCACTCATCAGGAATAAATCGAGCATGCCAGGTTAAACATTGATCAGATACCTCCCACTGTAGCTTCCGAATGAGCCGCCGACCACCTGCTCCAGCAGGTGTGTTCAGGCGAACAAGTATGGGATCGTCGCATCGATTCCAGAGACGAATCAATCTTTCCGAGCATTCTTCGTCAATTGCTATAGGCTCCATTGTTCACTCCGCGTTATGAGTATTTGTGAGTATATAACCTTGAACGGAGGAAGCTGATGGTTCTACTTTTTCTGCTCTCTTGCGCCCCAGAGCTTGAGCCTGATGGTTCATGGGCTGTGTCCGTGACTGGCTTTGATGTTGATGGTGATACCATCACCACTGACTGTACACTTGACACCGAAGGATACCGAGAGGCTTTTGTCTATGATCTCTATTACCAAGGCTCTTTTGTAGAGATTCGAATTGGTGAGGAGATATTTGCAACTGGCCGTCGTTCAGGATGCTATATCGAGTATCAATCCTCAATTTATTTAGAGAAGTCATCAGCTGGAGATTTTAATTGGCAAATCTCTGGAAGCGCTGATTTTCAAGATGCGGCTGGTGGTTGTACAACCTTACCCGATCAAGCTGACTGGTATGGTAAGGAAGTCCTTACCGTGATCACATCAGATAGTGATGATGTTGAAGAAGGATGCCATTACGAAATGCAAACGGTTGGATCGTACGAGCAAAGTGAGGCAAGCTGCTGTATGATCTGTCCTGAGGGCACACAGGCATGTGATGGTGGATGTATTGATGAAGAGGCCTCTTGCAGTGCGGGTTCAGGCTGTGCTTGTAACTATTACTAGCCCATAGCCCATCGAGCTTTGCTCGACCTTTATGCTGCAAGCAAGCAGCAGCTTTAAACATGAAGGAGAATGAACATCGTGCTGAGAAGAGTGTTCTTTTCCCTCATTCCCCTCGTTGTGCTCTTTGTTGGCTCAGAGGTTTCGCTACGAAGCTGGAAACCGGAAGCCGATCTACAGCTTGATAGGTGGCAAACAGAGGGCTTGCCAGATCAGGCTTGGCTTCAACGACGTGATCGTCATCTGGGAAGAACCTTTACCCGCTCAGGTGAGCGATGGTTGATCTCAGACGACTATTTAGAACGGGGGATGAATGAGCAGCGTATACTGGCTCAGAAATCGGGTACTCGGCTCATTGCTTTGGGGGGCTCTACAACCGCAGGTGTACCCTTTACCCATGATGAAGCTGGATTTCCAGAGCGACTTTCTCGCCATCTGACCTATGGAGCTCGTCAGCTTGAGGTGATTAACATGGGTATTCCAGGCATGGATTCCTCTGGATTTGAGCAGCTGATTAACAATGCCCTACCTCTCGATCCTGATGGATTTATTATTTATGCTGGAAACAATGAGTTTCCGGCGACGGCGCTTGAACGTTGTCTTCATCCTGTACATGGCTCTTTTGAACGTGCGCTCAGTCGGCTGAGTATCTATCGATTTCTTCGACATCATTATCTCTTGATGGCAGAGGTACGACCGACGAGCTGGCGACGATTGGCGGAGCTTCAGGATGAGTGTATGCTTCAAGCTGCCCAAAAGGCCTATTCACTTCCTGCAGAGCGGCGAATAGATCCGCTTGCATTGCAAGCAGAGCGACGGTTTAAGGACCATTTGACGAATTCGATAAAAGCTATCGGGGAGCTCCCGCTCTGGCTTGTTGTTCCTCCCATCAATCTTCAGCATTCACCCAAGCTATCTTTCCTTGCTCCTGATCTAGATGAGCAGCAGAAAGCTGAGCTCGAGCAAGGGCTCACTGAGGCCAAAGAGGCCCTTATCTTTCATCGCTATGGGAAGGCTCGACGTGCAGGGTTGGCAATTATTGAGCTCGATCCGACCTTTGCTGATGGACACTATATTTATGGAATGGCGCTTTTGGGACAGAGCAGAAGAGAAGAGGCCAGAGCAGCATTCTTGAAGGCTGTGAGCTATGACTGGCTACCAGATCGAATTACCCCTCAGCTTCAGCAGGTAGTCAGAGAGGTTTGTGCAGAGCATCCAAAGGTAGAATGTGTTGATCTCGATATGGTGTTCAACAGCCATGCCTCTGGTGTGCCAGGCTCGGAGCTCTTTGTCGATTTCTGTCATCCCACCTTTAAGCTTGGCGTGGATTTAATTGTACGAAATCTTGGTAACGCCATCGAGGCGAAGATCTATCGGGATGAAGATCCATAAATGCTACCAGCTACATCCTTCAGATTGTTCACCTCTAATGCGCTGTATCTGATACTGCTTCATGTTCTTATTCCAGACGGCTTTAAGGGTTGCTTCAGGTCCTCCCCAGTCCCATGTTAAACACTCAAAGTCATCTTTTACCTTGAGGTTGCTTAAGCCCTGGATCACCTCACAGCCATCGTGTCGTTCTCTTGGTCCAGGGTGTGGTCTTGGATGAATCGCCCATGTCTCTTCGGGACAGCTTTTGATCTCCTTAACGAGCTCAATTTCCCAGCGAATGCTTTTTCTGTAGTATTTGTGATCGGTATAGGCATCCCTAAAGCTCCACGCACTCAGTATTAAGAGCCCACCGACAAGTGCAAATTTCATCTTGCCAAGCTTAGGCCAGCTTCTTGAGAGTGCAGCAGCTGCGAGAATTGCTGCCGGCAAGGTGAGGATAATAAACATCCGAGAGAAGGCGATACCCAGTGAAAAGAGCCAGCCAGCAACAGCCGCTATTTGACCCAAAAAAGTAAAGGTCAGCATGGTCTCTTCTTTGAGCAGCTTTCGATCGATGAAGGCAAGCAGTGAAAATCCGAAGATCCAAAATGCACCAGCATTGTATCCAACATTCCAAAAGCTACGAAGTAGTTTAGGAACTTTCTCTAGGGTTAAGGTTGAAAGGCCTTTCCAATCATCAAAGGAATCGGGGGATGCGGCATAGGGTTCAGCAAGTCCAGTTATCTTGAGTGCAAAATAAAGAACAACCCCCCAGAGAGAGAGGAGTGCCCACCAGCTACGCCGGAGGTAGAGGTGTACCATCAGTAACGGCCAACCTTCATAGCGCACAAGAGCCAATCCTCCCATTAAGAGATCACTTGCTCTTGGATGTGAGCGAAAGAGGAGGAGAGCAGAAAAGAGAAGCAAGAGGAGCGTTGATTCTTGATAAGGAGCGGAACCCCAAACGATATAAGGTCCGAAGCAGATCATCGGTAAAAAAAAGAGAGCAGCTCGCTCATTGCTGATTTGCTGTGCGAGCCGTGCTCCCAAGGTCAGAGACAGCGAGCTTAGAGCTGCAAAAAGGTAGCGTAGCTGAAGAGGAGTTCCATCAAGAAGACCTACGAGCCATACCCATATCTGTGCAGCTGGGAGCCAAACCTGTACGAAGAGATGCTCTCGAGCTGCCCAGCGTTGGTAGGCGTCGTATTGGAAGCTATCAGGCCATTCAGAAATAAACCAGCAGCGCACGAGAAAAGAGACGATACCGATGAGGATCGGAATTGTCCAGCTCGGCTTTTCTCTTTGTTCAGGGTTTGGCTGCATTATTTGTCTTATTTCGGAGATATTTAGTACGGTTCTCTTGTTTTGTCGATGTGCAAATCATTATTAGAGGGCCTGTTGACTAAAAATGTGCTCCCAAAATTTTGAGGCTCAGCTGTTAAATAGCGCTTTATTGTGGGCTTAAATTATCGATATTGAGATCAATATATCGAGCTTCACAGCATTAATCTGACCGTGCAAAGCGACCTTTTTTACTTGTTTATTATCCACAATCAAGCTGACCTTTCTCTCGTTTGGATTTATCAGAGACGTTATTTTAGAGCATACGTTTACCAAAGGAGTGTTTATGTCTGGAAAAAAAGTCTCAGTTGTTTTATCAGGTTGTGGTTTTCTTGATGGTGCCGAGATTCATGAATCGGTTGTAGCACTACTCGCTCTCTCTAAAGCAGGAGCAGAGTACACCGTTGCAGCACCAGATAAGGTTCAACATCATGTCGTTAATCATCACACCGGTGAGGAAATGGCTGGTGAGCAGAGGAACGTAAGGGTTGAGGCTGCACGTATTGCTCGAGGACCTGTTCTGAGCCTGCCTGAGGTTGACGTTAATGATTATGATGCTCTCTTTTTACCAGGTGGATTTGGTGCCGCAAAAAATCTATGCTCCTTTGCCTTTGAAGGGAGAGGAGCTTCTATTGATCCAGAGATCCAGAGCCTTATTCAGCGCTTTCATCAGGCAGGAAAGCCCATTGGAGCAGTCTGTATTTCACCAGCTTTGGTTGCACTGGCACTGGGAAAGGGGCGGCTTACGATAGGAACCGATGAGGATACTGCAGCAGAGCTTGAGGCATTGGGTGCAAGCCATCAAAGTGCTCAGGTTGAGGTGGCTGTTGTTGATCATGAGAACAGAATCGTAACAGCGCCTGCGTACATGGCAGATGCTCAGGTTCATGAGGTGGCAGCAGGTATAGAGGCCGCAATCACAGAGCTTCTGGCGATGTGTGCATAGAGCAGCTCTGCTTGCTCTCTAGAGAGGCAAGGCGGCTATTTGCTGCTACCCAAAGGGAGGGAGTGGTACGCCCGAGAGGATTCGAACCTCTGACCCACGGCTTAGAAGGCCGTTGCTCTATCCAACTGAGCTACGAGCGCGAAGAGAACTCCTTAACCCTCTGTTCTTATCAAATCAGGCACAGATTGACAAGTGCTATTTCAAGGGGAGTTCCATTTTTCATCACGTCTTTTTCAGCAGGGACCTTAGCTGACCTCTCTTCTTATCCAAGCTGCAGTAAAGTCAGCAGATTTGTTGTAGCTCGC
>JACLAC010013702.1_pt1 | contig 22518 bp, 12 predicted proteins | sample 8027881 | NCBI WGS metagenome assembly JACLAC01 (sample SAMN15725517, study PRJNA655200) | protist metagenome | isolation source: fluorescence activated cell sorting (FACS) single amplified genomes of... | place: Spain: Blaines Bay Microbial Observatory, Mediterranean Sea | collected 2016-01-19 | reverse complement strand
AATTAAGGCCAGGAAGATGAGGCAGCTGACGCCTTCGGGACAGGACAGCGGCCGCTGCGCTCTCTCCTTGGCCTCGTGCCGCTTGCGTAATATTTCTGCGAGCGTCGTATAGCCAGGCCGTGGCGGCGGCGGCGGCGGCACTAAACCGCCAAATGGCGAGCCAAAATAAGGCGGCGAGACGTACATGTTTCGCGGCGGCGGCGGCGGCGGCGCCAGATTGGAATACTGCCGCTCGAGGTTATTAACGATCACCTCCACCGAGCCGCCGTGTATCCGTGAGTGGTCCGTGTGAGCGTCCTCGGATAATCGCGGTGGTGGTGGAGGTGGTACAGCGTCCGCGCTCGCCGGTGAGGATTTTTGAGGTGGCCTTGGAGGCGGTGGCGGCGGCTTCATGTATTCCATTGCCCACCAATATGCCCGGTATTTTGGGCCGAGAGTTGTTACGGCTCGAGGTGCTCAAGGCGGCGCGCAACTTTTGAACCGAAGTCTGAGAGCGCGACACACCCGCAAGCTCTCCATTCCGCACACATTGAGGCTTCCGTACCACCCTCCTACCCTGTTCTTAGCCCTCTGGCGGGTGGCGTATAAAGCCACCCGACCAGCTCCCGCATCTTCTGTCACATCTTCCTTTCTCTTCCCTCTCTGTTGGTTATGAACCACGCGCATCGCATTACGGCGACACTACGTCTTCACTTAACGCTGCGTCTAGAGCAGCTCCTTATCCTTGCGCACGCTCGGCGGCCTCTGCAGCTCCGCCGTGTGGACGTCGTCATTGTGCCGGGACGCGTCCGGCGTGAGATTGATCGTCGCCTTGTTGTCGACCGAGGGACGCGCCGAGCTGTTGTTCGACCGCGCCTCGGGCGAGTTCGGTCCTGGCGCTCCCGGCTGCGTCACGAGGAACTTGAAATTGTTGGCGCCCTTGAGGGTGTTGCCCGGCGAGTTGAGGGCGGACCCGGCGTTCGAGTTGTTGGCGGACATGTTGCGTGACATTGTTTGCATCGCATCGAGCTCCGACCGCAGTGGGTTGAGGACGAGGTTGAGCGCATAGACCGGATCGTCCTTGTCCTTGACGGCCGTGAGGTCGGCAACGATGTTGGCGAGCCACTTGGCCCTCGCGGGGTCCTGCAGGACCTGCGCCGTCGTTGGCGTCGAGAAGCCCGACGCCATCGTCTCGTTGGACGTACGGTGCGACATAATGCCGCCGCCCGCGCCCGTGCGGCCGCGACCGCGGCGGCGGAGGCCGGTCCCGCCCTTCCTCCACCGCGAGATGATCGCCTTGTCGGCGACGTCGCTCCAGCAGTCGGTCATGTTGCCCGCGCCGAGCTGCTCGCGCGTGAAGCGCTTGCGCGCGGCGCCAATGATGGCGACATCGCCCGTCATGTAGAGCGAGACGATGCTCGAGATGAGGACGCACGGGAAGACGTCGGGTCGCGAGCTGAGGGTGATGAGCACGAGGGGCGTCGAGAGGACGGTACGCGTGACGGAGGCGTTGATGGCGGCCGCGACGCCGAGCGCGGCGCCCGCAAAGTGGAGGCCGTACTGGGCGTGGACGTTGGCGCTGAGGTGCGTGATGCTCAGCTGCGCGAAGCAGCAGCCAAAGCTGATGCCGGCAAACATGAAGGGGAAGATGAAGCCGCCGCGATAGCCGACGAGGACGGTCACGCTGATCGCGACCATTTTTAGGACGCCAATCGCGAAGAGGATGCGCGGGTCGGTCAGAGAGTAGTCGCCGAACATGCCCGTGGAGATGTTGGTCGCGAGGTGGGGCAGCGGCGTCTCGCCGCCGTCGATGATCCTCTGCGCCTCGTGCTCCGCCCAGAAGAGCGTCTCCGGCGCCATCGCGCCAAAGAGGCCGATGAGCAGCCCGCCGACGGTCCCCTTGATGACATGATACGGACCCCATCCCGCCTTCTCCATGACGGCGCCGCGAGTGACCATCGTGCCCTTCATCCACGCCCAGCCGCAGAAGCCGCCAAACATGCCGAGGGGGACGCCCCAGAAGGAGGTGAGCGCGTTCGGCGCGCCGCGCGCGTACTCGGGCACCTCCCAGATGGCCTCTTGCGGTAGATCGAGCAGCAGGCGGAACATCATGTTGCACGACACGCCGGCGATGACCGTCGGGATGAAGGCCTCGTAGTACTCGGCGCCCCAGCGGTGGATGACCTCGCACGCGAAGATCGCGCCGCCGACGGGCTCGCCGAAGAAGGCGGCGAGGCCCGCGCCCATGCCGCACATCGTGATGAAGAGCGTCTCGGCCGGCGACACCTCGACAACGGCGGCGAGAAGGGACGCGAGGCCTCCGCCGATGGCGACGAGCGGCGCCTCGGGGCCGAGGCTGCCGGCGCCGACGATGTTGATGAGCGAGACGATCGTCATCCGCGGCGCGTCCTCGTGGTCGATGCAGCCCGTGTCGTAGATCTCCTTCACCACGCCAGGAAGGTTTGCCATCGGTTGTCCGCACAGCCGGATCGACAAGCCAGAGAAGAAGCCAAGCACGGTGCACGCGATCACTATGTACGCCCAAGATGGCAGGAGCGAGCCGAACCACGTCTCCGCGAAGCGCTCCGGCAGCGGGTGGATCCAGACGTAGTCGACCAGATACTCGAGGACGAGAGTGTACGCCGCGCAGACACATCCGCACACGAGGCCGACCAGCAGCGCGAGGCCGCTGAGTCGCGTTCGCCATTGCAGACCCCTGATAAAGTCTTGCATGGTGGTCGCTGCTGGCTCGACGAGTGAAGCTCCAAAGTCGGCCCCCTCGGGCGTTGGGTCGGCCGACCGAAGATGATCTGGCGACGAGGCGTTTTTATGCGGGAGGGTCTCCGACGAATCGCAGCTCGGCGATATGTTACTATCGCGATGCGCTGCAATTGTGCAATTGACGAAGGGAAGTCTCTCAGCAATGGACCCCGGGGCGAGCGAAAAGAGGCACAACAGGCAACAGGCTACCACGCCCAACAATGTACACAGAAGAAGTGAAGAACCTCTCTCCGCTCTCTCTACCCGACCCCGTAAATGCGGCCATGTTACCCTTGCCCCGGCGCCCATTCGGGCGCGCACAGCAGGTGCCACTTCATCATCAGCGCCTTAACAATCCCGGGCGTCTCCGTCGGCGCTCTATACTGCTTCGTGAGCACGAGATACTGCAAATCGTCCGCAATCGCCTCGTCGTCTTGAGGCACGCCGCCCATGTGCTCAATCGACTCTATCGGCACCGGCTCGGTCGTAAAGAAGCACGGCACCGCGAATCGGTTCCCGCTCTCCAGCGGCTCCACCTCATGCATATTCTCCCAGCCCGACGAGAAGATGACCGCCGACCCCTTGTTATGAGGGTCAAACGGCGTCCGTATGCGATCGCCGCCCTCCTCCTCCGGCGGATCGTTCCATACAAATGAGCCGCCCTCAAAGTCCTCTCCGCGCGTTGTTAGGTAGAGCACGCAGGAGTAGTGATAGACAGCATGCGTCGCTTCATCGGTGTGCAAGCAGACGACACTCTCGGTCTTGTATGGCCGGCTGTACGCCTGTACGGGCAGTAAGGTATGCAATGGCAACCCGTACTCGTGCGCGATCGAACGGCGCATCCGCTCCACCAACCTCATGAAGTTCAAGACGGTCGCCGTGTCGCTCGAATGGCATTCGTTGAAATTGAAATCCTCGAGGCCGTAGAATACCTCCCTATCAATCTCCGGAAGCAGGGCAAACTCGGGGAAGGTGACCCGTGAGCAAGCGTCACAGCATCTGCCGGCCTCGCAGCGCCTCCCCTCCTTTAACGGCAGCTCCGAATGCGAGTCCCTGTCAAAGATGTACTTCATGCTCTCTGCTGCTCCTGACACGCCCTCGCCGGCCGGCTGCATGCATGTTCGGTTGGTCACCGACTTGTCGCGTGTATGAAAGTGGCGCATGTCGGCATCGAATATGTGGTGGAGCAAGCGCGGAACGTCGGCAGAGAGAGCCTCATCATCGGACGTCTTCTCAACCGCGGACACGGCCGCCCAGAAGGCCGCATTCGCCGTGTCAATGTCCATCTCCGCGCCATGCTCACGCAGCGCTTGGATCATGCGCCCATCCCCGTGCCTCGCAGCGATGCGCATCGGCAGCACGCCGCCCTTGCCGGGCGCGTCGGCGGTGGCGCCCGCCGAGAGGAGCTGTTTTGCGGCACCAAGCTGCGTCGCGGCGACGGCGGCGTGCAGCGGCGTGTTGCCGTCCTCGTTCGCCGCGTCGACCGGCGCGCCGCGGTCGAGGAGCAGCCCGACGATCGCGTCGTGCCCCTTGTGCGCTGCGAGGTGGAGCGGCGTCGAGCCCTTCGCATTTCGCGCGTCGCTCGGAAGGCCGGCGTACAGCAGCAAATCGACCGCGTTCGCGTCGCCCGCCGCCGCCGCGTCGTGCAGCGAGTAGGAAGGCGCGAGGGACCGAATAAGATCGACGGCCTTTTCGCTGGTCATCGGTGCGGCGGGAGATGATGCTGAAGCGGGCTGTGGCGTCGGCGTTTGGGTTGGGCGCGGTTGCATCGCGATTCCAGCGGCGCAAACGAGGCAAACAGCCAGCTGGAAGAGCCGCATGGCGGAGGCCGTCCAAGTTGAGTAGGAGAAGGCCAACGCGAACGAGATCGCTCCGGGAGATTGTGCGCGCCCACGCGGCTCTCAGCCAGGCAAGCTTCAGCCACAACGGTGAACACTCATCGCGTGTACTCACTACGGCATGAGCGTTGTCGCGGGCACCTTGTTGCGCGCGGAGCTCCCGCAGCGGGCGCGCTCGCCCGTCCTCGCTCATGACGCGGCCCGGCTGCTGCCGCCTCTCCTATTGGGTCCTCACACCCGAGGTGGGCGCCGACGACGTCGTCACCGCGCTGCGCGGCTCGTGGCTCAAAGACGTACCACCAGCACAAATACATTATGTCGTCGCAAACACATCAACGGGCCGCGACGCAACACTGCACCGATTGCCGCTGCCGCGCGGCGCCGACGTGCCGCTCACGCGCGACGAATTCTTCGGCAACGGCCGGCTGCTGAATCCACAAAAGCGCGAGGTCTACAATTCATTCCTTCGTCGAAAGGTCTTTGCTATTATTGAGGCGATGAGCGCAATGGCCGCCGCCGGCGCCTTTGACTATGGCGTGCTCCTCGATGCCGACACGGCCGTCAACGTCTCCAACCTCGAGCTGCTCACAAAGGCAATCCCGCAAAGCGGCGACGCGAGCGTGTACACTGGCCGCTGCCAGCAGGAGCCGCTGCTGACTTCGAGCAGTGGCCAGCCAATCGCGTCGCGAGGCACCTTTAGCCTCGGTGTTGACCGCCTCGACAAGCGCTACGATGTTGCGCAGTACATTGAGAGGCGAAGGTTGCATGGGCCGTCGACGCCGTGGCCTCCGACCATACCGCCGAGCCCGGGCGGCGGACCGGGATTGATCTTTTCGCGTGGGCTGCTCGCGGCCGTGCGGCCGTACTTGAGCCAATGCGCGCCACTCACCGGCTGGAACGCGATGGGCGACACCATCTTTGCCGGCGGCGATTCGATGATCACGCGCTGCCTGGCGTCGCTCGGCGTGCGCTGCGCAACGGAGCGCGACATGCGCCTCCACGATCCGGGTCGCTGTCCCTTTGCTCACGGCTGCTCGCTCGCGGCCCTCTTCCGCAAGAACCCGCCTTGGTTCTACCGGGCCGCCGGCAATCAGAAGCGCGCACGCCGCGCGTCGCGCCGCGCGCATCCGACCGAGGCATTGGGCCTCGCCTCGCCGCTGCACGAGACCGTCGCCTTCCACCACGTCAAGCCGTCGAGCCGGACGTCGGGCATGGGAATCGACCCGCGATGCGCCGTCCGCATGCGCGCCGATCCGCAGGGCCGTGCCGGCTGGTGGGGCTCGTCGTGCCTGCCCAACTTTGTGCTCGTGGGCGCACCGCACGCGGGCGCCAATGCGGTGCTGCGCGTCGTCCGCGCCCACGCCGAGGTGGTCGCGCCGGCGTTCAAGGGCCTCGACTTTTTCGAGAAGACCAATGCGAAGCATGAGGCCGCTTCGCGTGGAGAGCTCCTTCGCCTGTACGCCAACCACTTTCCTCAGATTGACCCGCGCGATTTCCGCCTGACGGGCGAGTCGACGCCCACCTACCTCTACGACCCCAAAGCGCCCGACTTCTTTGCGCACACGCACTTGCGCATGCTGCGCATCGTCATCGTGCTCCGTGAGCCGGCGGCGCGTGCGCTCGCGGCGCTCTCGACACGACGAGCCAGAGAGAGCAAGGTGGCGGAGAAGATGCTCATCGACGCCCAGGGCGTAGCTTCGCGCTGCGGGATGGCGGTGCTCTACGAGGCGTGCGAGCCGTGCCGCCAATTTGCAGCGTTGGCCGCTATTGCGGCCACTCCGGACTGCGTCGACTCCGTGCAGAACATGGAGGCCCTCAACGAGCCGAACAACCCAGCCGCAATGGCGCTGTGGCGGAGCTGGTATCACCTCTTCTTGCCACGCTGGCTGTCGCTGCGGCCACTCGTGCTCTTTGCGGAGGACTTGAAGGGCGGCACCGCGCTGAAAGGGCTGGCGGAGCACTTGAAGCTCGAGCCGCCGACGCTCGAGGAGAGTCATTTGGGCGAGCTATTGGAGAAGCGGCCGAAGGGCAACCTGTCGTCGGAAGCGGTCGCCGCGGTGCGCGCTCTGACGTCAGAGGTGGCCACAGAGGTTGGTAAGCTATTAGAGCCGCGCGGCGTGAGCGTTCCGGCGGCGTGGCGTAGGTGAGTCGCAGGTGGTACGGGACATGAAGTTGCGCCGAAACATGAGCGCGCGACGCACGCAGCCAATCACCTCGCCGCCCAAATTATTCGGCCGCTGCGCACCGCCTTGACCGCTGCTGCTGCCTTACTATTTAAATGCCGGACGGCTTCTTCGGCTCCTTTTTCAGCGGCGGCGCCAACTTTGGGCAGAATGTCCTCTGCACCTTTGTCAACGCCTTCTGCCCGGAGCCGACGGCGCTCTTCGATTATGCGTTCGGCCGCGTGCTCTTTTTCATGATTGCCTTCTCCAACATTTTCGTGGCGCTGCTGACGGTCTCCGTCCTTGGCGGTTTGATCTCGCGCCTCCGCTCACCGGCGTGGTGGCTCGCGCGCACTTGGCTCTACTCGTCGGACACGGCGTTCGCCAAGCTGCAGATGGAGACACTCTCGAAGCCGTCGCTGACGGTGCTGCTGCCGGCGTACCTGCCAAACGAGGAGGACATCCTCGGCGGGACGATCGATCACATCCTCGACAAGCTCGAGTACGATTATCCCTTCACCCTCCTCGTTTGCTACAATACGCCGAAACCGATGCCGGAGGCCGAGGCAAAGCTGCGAAAGCTCGAGGGTAAGAGCTACCGCCAAGGGCGCACCGTCAAAGTGCTCAAGGTGGAGGGCTCGACCTCAAAGGCGGAGAATCTGAACGCCGCGCTCAACCTTGTCACGACCGAACGCCTCGTCATATACGACGCCGACCATCATCCCGACCCTCATTCTCTGTTGATCGCCACGGCTCACATGGAGGCCAAGAGCGTCTCCTGCGTCCAAGGCTCCACCTACCTACGCGCAAGGCCGACCATCCTGGCGAATTACATCAACGCCGAGTTCTTTGTGACCCATTTCGTCTTCTTCCCTGCGATGGAGTTTGTCGCCGGTCTGGGCGTTTTCGGCGGTTCGAATGCCCTGTGGCGTACAGAGGATTTGAAGGTGTACGAGTTCCGTCACGACGTGCAGACGGAGGATATCGAGTTATCTACACGTGCGATGCTTGGTGGCAAGGTGCGTATCTCCTTTTGTCCTGAATGTAGGTCGGGAGAGCTGCCGCCCGCGACCTTCCTTGCTCTCTACAAGCAGAGGTTACGATGGGCCCTGGGTTGGGATCAGGTCACATTACAGCACTCACGACACATATGGAAGGCCAACCTACACTGGGCGAGGAAGCTCGGTCTATACTATCTATTGCCATTACGATGGGCATTGCTCTTTTCAGCGACATTGAACGCTCTTATCACGCCAATCGTCACGAACATCTTCCATTCTTACCATCCGGGCGCTTCCCTAGGCGGCCCAATTGACTTTGCGATGGCCCTATCCTTCTCCGGCTACGTCGTCGTCTCCATCACGACGTGCCTCAACTTTCTTCTCCATGAGCCGCCGGCGCAGTGGCCCGCCATTTTGGCCTTCCAGATTACGGGGGTCCTCTACATTGGTTGGCAGTTATTGCTCGTGATCGTCTCGCTTACCAAGATATTTACGGGCGGTGATACGGGATGGGAGGTCACCGCACGGATGCTCTCGAGCAACAAGGGAAGCGACGGCGGCAATGCTCCTAGCGGCGCAGAACCGAGCGGTGCTCCCGCCCCCATTGTCAGCACAACAGGAGAGACGGTCGCGACCGCACCAGGTAGCAGCTCACCGTATCCGCTCTCGCCGCTCGCGGCCGCCTTCAACCCTCTGCCGGGATCGCGCTCCTACCAGAGTTCGCTCGAGGGCGCCCTGGAGGGGCAGGCGTCCAATGGCCATCCGCTCGACTTTCATCCGCGGCAGAAGGGCATGCTGCTGCCAGAGTCGATGGGAGCCGTCGTGAAGCCGAGCTCGCCGGGTAAGAAGGAGTTGTTGTGAGTGTTTTTACAATATACAGAATTCTGTGTCACCATCACATCACACATTCTAAAACGGACACCAACACAATACATCACTCTCTTGTTCAATAACACAACGGAGGCAGAGGACACACCCCTCACGACCTCAAAAGACTGTGCGCTATGGCAGAGGACACACCCCTCAATGCCTCAAAAGACTGTGCGCTATACCATATCCACCCCTCTCGACTTACCCAGAGCGGAGCCGAGATTCCCTTTCACCTTCGCCCAGCGCCCGAGACCCCCCGCACGAATCATCCCCGGAGAGTGCCCTCCAGGTGGATTCGCCCCCGGCCCTCCAGGGCTCGGCGTATTCATCGTCGGCGAGCCGGCGCGTGACGACATTCGCGACGAACAGCGCGACGAGAAGCGCGAATCGCCAAACTCTGACCCCATATCGAACTCCGAATCCGCAATCGACTCCGTAGGTGAGCCCGCCTCCGATGCACCGTCGCCGCAGACCGAGCCCGCTCTCGAGCCTCCAGAGGACGAGCGCCTGGCCGATCTCGCGCTCGCAAACTTGCTCTGGAGCGCCTGCCGCCGCTTGACGGCAGAGGAGCTGAGCTTCTCCTCCCCGCCGTCGGGCGAGCCTCCAAATTTGACGCCTCCCTTCTTCCCAGAGTCTGGGCCGGCCTCACCACCGCCATCCTTCCCTTCGCCCTTCTCTAGATCCTTCTGATTCTCCTCAACCTGCTTGGCCAGCGCCGCAGCCTCTGCGCTCACCTTCATCTGGTTGAGATAGCGGACGGTGTTGGCGACGCATACCTGCACGAGGAGCATGTAGCCGACGCCAAGTAGCACGGGCACAAGCATAAATGTCGGCCACTGCTGCGTCGGATCCTTGAGCTCCGCATAAGTCATTACGCACGCGGCCGCCGGCGGGTGAATAGGTAGTTTGAAGTAGAGCATCGCTGCAATGCCCAACGCGGGCATCAATATGATCTCAAGCTCGGGTATGAGGCCGTATCCCGTGTAGTATTTGCAGAGGACACCGCTCCAATGCAATGCCATTGATAGGGTAACGACGAGGCCAAAGCCTTGGAGAGTCACCTTGGGCTTTCCGAGCGGTGCGGCAGGCGCGCCGTAAAGAAGGGCCGACAGAGCGCCAAACGCGCCGACGACGAGAAGGGAGTTGCCCGTGCGAAAGAATCCAAACTGCAGCCCCCATTCGTGAAGATAGTACTCCAAGAGCTTGAGACCGCCGAGAGCGGCGAACGTCGCGAGGAATGCCGACATTGGTGTGGGCTTATGCACGCCATCCCATGGATCGATCTTCTCGCCTTCACTCCCCTTTGCCTCCGCCTTTTGTATCTCCGCCTTCCAATCGAACGCATACTTATGCTTCTCTAATAGGCTCTGGGTCTGATTGAGGACGGACGCAAGCCGTGCCTGCTCTGTAGGGTGATCGCGTATCTTGCTCTGAAGCTCCTCCTGAAGTCGCTCAAGAGGCGCGAGCACACGGCTCGCCAACTGTGTTGCCTCCTTCTCAGCATCCCTCGCCTTCTTGTATTTGTGCTTCATCATATCGCCGCCCTTCTTATGCGCAACGCTCTCCGCCTCCAGCACATGCAGCTTCTGAAGCGTCATGCGATGGATCAACTTCTGTTGCTCAAGCTGTTCACGCATGATCTCAGAGCCGTACCCACCGCCGCCGCCACCACCAAAGCCGCCTCCGCCACCTCCTCCGCCCATCTCTGACTGGATGAGCGCACGCTGCTGCTCTATAAGCTTGTTACGATGAAAGGCCTCCATCGGCGGCGGCTCGGCCCACGCAGCAACCTCCGGCAAGAGGAGCGGACGATCAAAACCGCAGACGGGAGGTGGCTCCTCGCCGCCATCCTTGGTCGTCTCGTGAACCGTTACGTACTGCGTGCGTGTGAGCGCGGCTGTTAGCTGTATCGCCGATTGGCCGAATAGATACTTGAGCTTGTGTGATAGCCCGCCCTCCTCTGATAGGTCCTTGACCTGTTCAAATGTCAGGCCGGCGAGCGTGCCGTCCTCCGCCATGCTCACACGAGACGAGTCCGACAGAAGAGAGTCGCCAAAGAGAGCAACGGTGCCGACGACACGTAGGATCTGTTGCACGTGACCATCGGCGTCCTTCTCGAGCGTGCGTACGATGTGATTGTACGCGTCGTAGCTGACAGCGCCGCGTAGTATAAAGACGACATACGGCCATTGCTGCCCCGCCTTAAGTAATGTCTGCCCTTCCTTCACTTCAAAATAATCGACCAGCTCCGTAATCTGATCGACCTCATTACCGTCGAATCCCTTGTCGCTCAACAGCTGCCGAAGGATCTCGGGCGAGCTTGGATCCACCTCCTCGTCCGGTGTAGGGTCCATGAAGAGCTCAGACGGCCCAAGGCGTGTCGAGCGCGCGGCGCGAAGATTGTCGTGCTGCTTTCGTAAAGCAGAGGTGACGAGTAGCCGCATCAGCTTGACGGCCGTCTGAGGATGATCGTCCGCAAATCTGCGAAGCTCCGCGGTGAGCATTGTCGCTATCATACCCGACTCGTGGCCTTTGATTGTCGCCGTCCGCTTCACACGCACGTGCTGCCACGGCACCATCTCCCCGAGGATACTACCGCGTCGAATCATATGTGCATCGCCTGACAGCACCTCCACACGCAATGTACCAGATAGCAGAAAGCCAAACCACGAGCCCAGCTCCCCCTTCTTTGCGATCTTCACCTCCTGGCCGAATCTCATCACCGTCATGAATGACGCCATCGCTTTGAGGTCCTCCTCGTCGAGTTCAGAGAAGATGGTTGATGTTGCGACGAGCTGGTTGAGCAATGCCTCCTTCTCTCTTACCGTCACCTCCTCACGCAGATAATCGAGCAGGCCGTCCAACCCTTGACCCTCAGCACCGTACCGTCGCAGCTTGTATTGATAGAGCACCTCCATCGAAGCGATCATGTCTTGATCGCTCGATTCGTCGAGGCCGTGCATCGACGACGCGTCAAAGAGCGTCATGCTCGCTCCGGCCGAGATGTTCTCGAGGAATGGAACAGAGAACACGTAGGGCTCCTCTGTCCGTGAATCAGGGTCATCATCGAATTGTGCCGACTCGAGGTTTACGGATAGCCGCAGTGCGGATTGGCCAAAGAGGAAGAGTAAGCGCTGAGCGAGCCGCTCGTCTCTTTGCATGAGGTTGGAGATCTGATCAAAGCTGAGGGCGGCAAGCACGCCGTCCGTCTTCATGCGCACGTCTGAGGTGTCCGAGAGAAGCGAATCGCCAAAGTGCGCAATCGAGCCGACGGCGCGGAAGACCTGTTTGCCATTATCATCAGTCGCGTGCGCCTCAAACTCCCATTCGTCGTATTTGATCGTGCCGGTGAGCAGGATCACAATATGCTTCCACGCGGTGCCTGCACGGATAATGTAGTTGTTCGCACGCACATCGTAAAAATGCGTCATCTCGAGGATGATCTCGACATCAGTCGCGCCAAAGCCCTTCTCGAGCAGTAAGGTCTTCAAACGCTTCTCGGCCGTCGCTATCGGCACATTCGGCGTCTTGGCCGCACGCCGGCGTAGATCGCTCCCCTTGAGTGGCGATTTGAAGACGGAGGTCGTTGAAGCGCTCTTCGAGACCTCCGTATCGCATTGATGCTCAACGCGCTCCTTTCTTGCCTTCCGCAGCGTCGCAACCTCGTTGCCCAAGGCCTTTGACCCAACCAGCCGGATCACGTTTGTCGCAAGCTCCGGCTGATCATCGGCAAGGCGCAACAATTGCTCCATCGTCATCGTCGCGATCGCACTCGGTTCGTTTGTTAATACCTGCTCTGTACGCGGCTGCCCATCCGCATGCCAGATGCTCAAGTCGCCAAAGATCTCGCCGCGCCGTAGTATGATAGGCTCGAGCTCACTCTGATTCGGCAGATACTTGTTGACGGTGCATCGTCCTGAGAGTAATATGCCCCAGAAGGTGCCTAGCTCGCCCCTTTCGATCACCTTCATGTTCGGACCACATCGTAGCACCGTCATGTGGCCCGCAAGCTCGCTCAAGACCTCCTCCCGCATATCTGTGAGCACGGACGATGTGACCGCCTGCACATATGAGAAGAGCCCCTCCGCCTCCTCTATCGATAGGTCCGATTTGAGCTCCTTGTCATCTAAATTCGCAATCTCCATCTCGACCTTCTCACCAATCGATTCGGCGCGCGACTGACGGCCGCTCTCGGCCTTCGACTGCCGGCCGCTCGGCGTGCTTGGCAGTAGAGCCGCCGTCTGCGCACGGGCCGCAAAGCCCTCTAAGTGCTGCCGAATCGCTCTCGCGCCCTTCTGCTCATCAGGCAGTGAAATCACCGTGTCCGTCCCGTGCTCCTTCGCGAGTCCGACTAAAACACCCTCAAACTGCTCAGCCCGCATCTCATCGCCCGACTCCGTCGCCTCCTCAGTAACAAGATCGTGCTTGAGCAGCTGCATGCACTGGCGTATGAGGCTGCTCACCTTGACGGCCGAGCCGATCTCGTCTGGATTGAGATGGTTCTGAAAGAGCGGCTCGACGTGGTTGAGGCCACGCACAAAGGACGGCAGGGTAGTAGCGCCGCCTGTCGGCACATCGACGTGCGCTGCTGCGGGCGTCGCTACCATACCCTCCTGCTGCTGCTTTGCCTGCTGAGCGGCTCGTATCACGGCGAACATCGCGTCGCCACCACCTCCCACGGCGGCGGCGGGTGTGAGCGGCGTCTGCATTGGCGCCGGCTGCTGCTGCAGCATCGCCTCTCGGACCGCGGGTGTGTTGAGCCCCTCCGCCCTCTGTACAAGGCTCTGCGCCGTCTCTACAAGCTCCCTCGACGTATCCTGCTGTACAAGAGTGCGTAACTTCTTCCAAGTGTTTGGCAGCAATGTATACCCGGCGTGCAGCTTCATATCGGCCGCGAGCTCGTCGTACTCGTACTCTCTCAGCTCCTTCACAGAGGTAATATCCAACGTCTCGCATACAGGGAGCAGGTTCGACAGGAGCGCCAGGCGCATCGCCTTTGCAAACTGTGTCTGAGGGTCCTCTGAAGAAGATGACGACTCGTCCGCCGTCGGCGTATGCTCCGTCTGAGGCGAGACGAGCGAGAGCGATGCCCCCGCCGCGCACGCCGCGCCGTATACCGACGCGCACGCCTCCTTTGCCGCGTTCGATGCCGCGAGTAAATCCTCGACCTTTGCGGGCTCCCGCTTCTTTAAGCGCTCAAAGCTCGGCTTCCGCTTTAGACGCTCGATCTGTTCGCTCATTGTCGCCGCCTCGGCGCTCAGCTTCTCAAGCAGGCTCTGCGCCTTCTCCGCGTTTAACGGCGTAGACATGTCGACGTTACTCAGCGTCGGCGTGTACTGTACCTCCGGAAGCTTACGCACCATCTCGGGGCTTAACTCCTCTATACCATCGTCGTCAGGAGGCGGCGTCGCCACCCGGTCCTCCGATCGGCGTCTTGACGATACAAGGCTAACCTCGAGCTCCTCGGATCGCCGCCGTGACGAGACAGCGCTGACCTCCACCGACTTTTGCCGTGACGATGCGTGGCTGACCTCCACCGACTTTTGCCGTGACGACGCGTAGCTCACCTGCTGGCTCGATCCCATCGACACCTGGCACGAGCCCGCCGCCGAATTGAAGCGGGAGTCCTCCCGCGCCTCGTCCGCCTCATCGATCGCCATTTGATCCTGCTCTCGCTTCTTCTGCTGCGCGGCGCGGATCACGTCGAACATCGCGTCGCCGCCGCCGCCGTTGAATAAGCCACCCGGTCCCGTTCCCGGTACAATCGGTCGAAGTGTCGGCTCGTTCGAGCCACGAATCGGCGAGGCGGCGACGGGGATGAAGCTCTGTGCGTTGGCGGGACCCGGAGGAGTTGGTGGCGGCGGCGCGGTCGCAGGCGCGGAGGGCGGTAGAATGGCTGGTGCCGGAGCCGGAACAGCCGGAGCCGGCGCTGGATAAGGGCAGTACGAGCTGTCGATTTCGGCAAAGTCGGTGCCCAGCTCGGCTCTGCGTACGCCGATCGGTCTGAAAGTGGGCAAGGAGGCCGGATGGGTCCACGCCATTGGTTGCGCTGCTGGCGCCGGTGCCAAATTCTGTTGATTTAGTGGTGGTCTCTCGTCGAGCAGCTCATGCAGCGATGGATCGAGCGACGGCTCTTCATGATCGCGGGAAGCTCTTTGTGACGCTCGGTACGAGGCGAAGACGGATGGCAGCTGCACATCGCCCTCCGAGTCGTTGCTTTGGACGCTCTGCGACGATGACCGCTTCGCGTGCTCGGTCGATGCGCGTCGTGAGGCGCCCGCAGAGCGCGCTTCCATATGTGGATCGCGACGTCGTCGATGGTTGGCGTTGCTGACAGCGTGTCGCCTCGGTCGATCGTGAGACGCTTGCGAATCGAGTCTTTCGGAGATATGTTTTGAACTCTATTCGGAGGTTTATCTCGTTGTACCCGCCCTGACCCCACCTCACGCAGCCGATCATCGCGTCGGCGCGTCCTGAATATCTACGTGAAAACTGGCAGCACGCGCCTGACACTGCCGCGGCACACCGGACACGATCCCGTGCGCGAGAGCACCTCCGTCGAGCAGCGCGAGCAGAGGCACAAGTGGCCGCAAGGCAGCGCGATGCGGTCGGCGATGCGATCGAGGCAAACGACGCACTCGCGTGCGCCGGCCCTCAGCCCGTGCTCTTCGCGCTCGCTCTCCTCGAGCCGCCGCTGCGTCGCCGTCTGCTGCAGCACCGGCAGCGCGCTCATCAGCTTCTGGACGAGCTCGTCGCAATCGGCCGCCGAGAGGTGGCGAAGCGCGTCCTCGTCGGCCCGCATCGTGCCGATCTCGTGCCGCGCTTCGTCCAGCTCATCGTGCAGCGCGTCCATCTGCTCGGCGAGCTCGCGTTCGCGCGCCTGCTGCGCCTCGACTTGCTCGTCTGGCGGCGCCTGATCGCGCTGCTGTCGCTCTTGTGAAGAGAGCGCTAGCTGCGCACTAAGGGCGAGAACCTTCTCCTCCAGAGCAGCCGCGGCCGTTCGCACCTCCTCGAGCTCTTCCTCCTTCTCCCTATAAGCCCGCATGAGGTAAGCGTTCTCTCGCTCCGTCTCTTTAATCGCGTCGACTGTTGTGATGGAGCTCGTCGATGGCATGAGAGTGGCGGGCCGACGTAGAAGGTCGGGCGTCGCTACCCGTGTCAAGTTCGTGGGCGAGGGCGAGCTGGGCGAAGGTAGGCTGCCCACGCCGTCATCCGTGCTGAACATGGTGCCCTCAGAAAGCCGACCAAGCGCAGCGGGAGGAGCTAATGGGCAGTGAGTGACAGCCTGAATCCAGGTCGGTTGCCGGCGTGCGCGACGGATTCGGGTCTCCCAGCTCATCAAACAGCAAATCTCGCAGTGTAACATCCGGGAAAATCGCCGAGAGAGCCATTTTTGGCCGCGTAGGCAGCGCGCGTGCGTTTAGAGGAACACACAGACGTACCTATAAGTCCACGAACACACGCGTCTCGCTCTCTGTCAGCCGCGCGGAGCGCCACACATCTCTCATCGCGCACAGTCGAGAGCAAAGAAACGCGAAAATGCTCTCACCACGAAAAAATCGCTCCTCTCTATCCGCTGAATGCGCACACCATACCGCCTGTAGTGTGCCCATTAGCGCAGCTCGACCCCGAGGCTGCTCTCCGCCTTCTCCCTCAGCGTCTCCTGCATCTTGTTCACCTCCTCATCCGTCAGCGAGCGGTCCATCGACCTATAGGTTATCCTGTAGCAATGGCTCGTCTTGCCCTTCTTCGGGTTGGTGAACTCGTCGACTAACGACATGTTCTCGACGAGCTCGCCGCACACCTCCCTACCGATCTCGAAGAAGTCATTCGGCTCGAAGCCCTCCGGTAACCAGAACGAGATGTCCTTGTAGCACGGAGGATACTTGCTATACGGCTTGAAGGTGGTGATCTGGCCCTCCTTGAACTGCTTCTTGAAGCGCGAATCATCCGACCAGAAGAGCCGGATATCCGGGATCGAGAAGAGCACCATCGCCAGCCGCTCCAAGCCCAGGCCAAAGGCCCAGCCGTGGCGGTCCGACTTGCCCACGTTCTCGAGCACGCCCGAGTGGATCACGCCGCAGCCCAAGACCTCCATCCAATCGCCGTTATAAAAGATCTCGAGCTCGAACGACGGCTCAGTAAACGGGAAATACTCGTCAATCCAGCGCTTCTCGACCGGCCCGAATAATTCGTCGCACATGCCCTCCAGCGTCTTCTTGAGGTCCGCGGCGACGAGCTTGCAGCCATCGCTCTCCAGCCACTCCTCCCGAGTCATCTCGCCGCCGACTAAGGCAGGGTCGAAGAGCTTGACGCCCTCCATCTGGTGGAAGGCGGGGAAGTGCGACGCGTCGATCTCGTCGCGGCGGTACACGTCGCCCGTGCAAAGGAAGGCCTCGCGGCCCTCGCGCATCAGAGTGGACTGGTGGGCGGACGTGTGCGTGCGCAGCAGCGTGTCGGACGCGTCCGACACCTCGCGGCCGCCGTCGCGCGTCACGTAGTACGTGTCGGACGGCTTGCGTCCCGGGTGGTCCTTCGGGATGAGCAGGTCGTCAAAGCAATTCTGCGCGTTCACGAGCGGGTCGAGGTCGTCGACGACATCGAACTTGACGTCGCCGTCGAGCGAGTTGAAGTAGTTCTCGATCTTGAACTTGATGATCGCGAGCGGGTGGTTCGGATCGGCGCGGTGGAGGTCGCGGCCGACGAGGTTGGCGATGTACGGCGTCACGTTGTTGCCCACATTACTGTTTATGAAGCGCGACTCCGCGGTGGCGACCATCCGGTTGCGCTTGATCGCGCTGCGCTCGCCGGTGGAGAAGGCGCGCGCCACGGCCGGCGCGCGCGTCGTCGTCGGCAAATGCGCGATGTGCGCGTTCGCGAGCGTGATCGACGCGAGGAGTGTGGATGTCCGGAGAGAGCGCGCGCGCTGCATGTCAGTCAGCCTTTTATTCGGTCGCACCAGAGCTTTCCAGTCCTTCCACGTGCGGGTCGAGGTGCGCCCAGATCGCGGCTTCGCGCGCCGTGTTGGCAAATCGGGTTGCGCCAACACGCGCGTTTGGTTTGTCACATGACCACTCACCGCCACCACCCGCACTCATCTACAATATAGTCTTTCTCTCACGGCTCAGCTCTTCCCCAACGCCGTGTTCGCCTCCTGCACCTTTCTCTCAAACGCCTCGAAATACTCCTCTGGCAAGTGATGTATGCGGACATAGCCCTCCTCGCCGCCGGATGTGTACGAGCGGCCGTGCGGCGCGTACGCGAGCGTGTTGACCGGGCCGAAGTGCCCCTGGATGGAGCCGAGCTCGTCGTCGAAGACGTGGTCGTAGAAGGTCGCGTGGAAGTTACCCTGATTAGTGAGCACAAGCGCAGAGAGAAACGGTCAGAAATGGAGAGAAGCAGGGAGAGCACACAAACGTGTGAATCGCGGGGGCTGAAGAGGCGCACCTGCTTCGCCGCGGTCGTCGTCACGCTCATCGCATCCTGACCTCCCGCCGCGATCAGATAGGGGCACGAGGGCAGAGGAGAGATAGCGGCAGAGTTGATGTTCCGCTCGGTGTTGAAGGCCTTGAGCAGCTGTAGTGACGACGTCTCGAAGAGGCGCACCCACATATCGCTGCACGAGGTGACGAGGAAGGTCATGTCCCACGAGAGCTGCACATCCGAGATGCGCTTTGTGTGGACGCCCTCGACAATCCCCTTCTGATCTCCCGTGATCGGGTCCCATACGCGTAACGTCGCGTCGTCGGAGCCGGAGAAGATCGAGCGGTTGACCGGGCCAAATAATGCGCGCGTCACCTTCGCCGTGTGCCCGAGCATCGTCGCCGATGGACAGTCGGGATGGTCGGCCAGGTTGCTCAGCTCGAGAGGCCACACGAAGATCGTCGGCACATTTCCCATAATGTTATCGAGGCAGGTGAGGAACGACTTGTCGCCCAACGCGAAGCGGACGTCGCGCACGGGCGCGGTGTGCTTCCACGTGTGCAGGCACTCGCCCGTCTTCACGCTCCACAGCTTGCACATGTTGTCGGCGCTGCCGGTTAAAAGGTGCGTGCTGTCGTCTGTGAGAGTAGCGAGAGAAAAAAGGAGATACAGGGGATCAGCCAAAGAGAAATACGCAGGGCTGCTTGCGCCCGAAAAAAAGGGAGCTCCGTGTGCGGCAGAGGCGGGCGGCGCGCACAGTTGAAGTCGACACACCACACCGTGCCATTGTGCCCATCGAACGTGCCAATACGCTCGCCGTTGTCGGCGTACCACAAGCACGGCCGGTGATCCTTGGCGGCGGTGACGAGGAGGTCACCCTCGCGGTTGTATTTGACCATCGTGAGCGGGCGCTCGTGGCCCTGGATGATGAGCGGTCGCACCTTGTTTTTCGACGGCATGGCTGCGCGTGGCCGAGGCGGAGGCACGTCGCTCTGTCGCAGGCCGGAAGCCGCTCACGACGGCGCCCGTTTTTTCCGATAAGCTCCAAGAAGCCCGTAGCGTTTGGTGCCTGTTGCCTTTGGCTGCGACGCTGCGTGCCCTTCGTTCGTCCAAACCATTGTAGCGACCCCTTTTCAGACGCTCACATGCTCCATCTCTCCGCCCCCACTCTCCCCTCATTATACAGCAGACACGCGCACACAAACACACGACACGCGACGCAACAGGCGCCACGTGCGCGTAGTACATAAGACACAGATCATGATCGGATGGTCCACATGACACGCATGTTCAGCGAGCACACACACACAAACGCACACAAACGCACACAATGTCATCCCGTCCCTCACCGCGCTCTCGGGGCCCACTCAACGTGTGTGCGTTCGGGCAAGCGCCATGCTCCTCCCCTCGACGAGCGGCGGCACAGCGGCGTCACAACCTCCCCCCTCACGCACCGCGCGGTTGGTTCTCTAGTGTCGTCCCATCATGCAGCAAGCGCCCCACGACGCAGCGACGCCCCACAGCAGCTTTGAGATAGTCTCAAGAGCTTAGCCCGTGATGTCCTTGATGAGCTTCTCGATCGCTGTCTTCGCCTCGCCGGCGAGCGGGCCGGCCTTGTCGATGCCCGTCATCACGATGCCGCCAAACTTGCCACCGTACTCGCCGAGGTCGTCCTTGCGCAGCGAGAGGTACGCGAGAGCGCCGCCGCCGATGAGCGCCGAGAGGACAAAGTCGCCGATGAAGCCGACAAAGTCGAAGAGGGGCAGGATGAAGAAGATGAGCGTGCCGCCGATCGCCGCCGCCGAATAGTTGTTGTACGCCGTCGTGTCGAGGTCGTTCGGCGAGTTGAGGCCCTGCTCCTTGATCACATCGGCGACGGCGTCGGGCAGCGTGATGCGCGGGATATCGGCCATCGAAACCATGGCCGGCGCGCGGCGGGCAGCGGCGAGCGCGATCGGGTTCGCGTGCGGGACGAAAGTAGTGGCGGCGAGCGTGCAGAGGGCGAGCATTTGCTATAGGGTGCTGTGAGATTAAATTACGCTGCGATTTTATATACCGGCGCCGAATGGCTCCACGTCATTCCGTCCGTTACTTTCGCCACAAGTTTCAAAACATGGTCGGGTTCGGCGCGGTTACCCAATAGCGTCGTAGATGTTACAAGAGGGCCTTTTCGCAAACTACAACACCACCGCGCCATTCGTGTACCGCTTCACCGCCGGGCCGTCGCCATCCGCACCACACCATCCGAGCCTGCGGACGGCGTAGTAGCCGATGAGCACCGCCTCCGCCGCATCCGTCGGGAAGCGCCCCGCATGCGCCTTCCCCGCGGCGCCCCTCATGCTCACGAGCTGCCTTGCAATCAGCCGCGCGGCCGCCTTGGACGACGAGCCCGTCTTCCGCTCCTTTTGCGTGAGCAGCTCCTTCCGCCACGCCTCGGGGCTCACATCCACCGATCGCGCCACCCTTAGCTGCGGCGGCGGTTCGTCACTATCATCACTCTGCGCCTCCTCCTCCTTGCGTCTGCGTGCGACCCGTATCGCCGCCGCGTCCCACTCCTCGCGAAGGACGACATCCCGGCCCTCCACCGCCAAGTGCGTCACCGGCTTCTGCTGCTGCTGCACCTGCGCCTCCTCCTCGCCTTCCTCCTCGCCCTCCTCACCCTCCATCTCCCCCGCGAGCCATCTCTCCGCCAACTCACCAAGTGCCACCGCATCATCAAGCTTCGGGAATTGGGCGTAGCGTAGCAGCATGCCTTCGCCGTCGTACAGCGCGAGACCGGTCCGCAAGCCTAAATCGACGGCAAGCAAACGCCTCTCTGATACAGGCACGCCATCGTCACCAGAGGACGGCCGAAGGCCCGCGTGGACCACAACCGCTGACGCCTCGTGCTGCTGCGGCTCCACGCTGTGGCCATCCGCTTGCGAGGATGATGAGGAGGGCGGGCGCCGCCACGGCTGTGACGGTTGTATCTCGACCACAATCGGCGCGTGCTCCAATTTATTCGCCCTCCCCGTATTCGCATTTGCAGCATTGACCACGAGCGTCGCTTGGCTTGCATCCGACCCGAATCGTACCACCTCGAACCCGTACCCCTCATGTATGTGCCCACAGAGCCACAACCTCGGCTTGCTCAAGCTCGCGCAGACGGCCTCCTTTAGAAAGCGGGAGCCCGCACGATCGCCATTATAGCAGCGGTCTAAGATGCCCTTTGGAGGGACGTGCGTCACCAATACGTCGCATTCAGGTAGGGGCTCGCGCAGCCGCCCACGGCTAAATGGCACCACCGCAATCGTTAGCCCGCAGACCTTGTACACGGCAGGGCGCACGACGTACGTCGCTCTCGATTTGGGAAAGTCGGCATTGAGATGGTCGTGATTCCCTCTGCATATCAGCTTCAAGCCGGACGAGGACGGCTGGTCTGCAAGCCATTCATCAAAAGTAGACGTTGCCGCGAGGCGCTTCTCGCGCTGTTCATCTACCTGATAATCACCACAATGGATTATTATATCGCCCTCAGGAAGCCTCGTCTTCGCACCACCAGCACCACCGTCCTCACCCTTATCATCATCTGTGAGGCTCCTCTCATACCCGTGGGTATCGCTCACAATGACAAGGCGCACAGTATCGGTCGCCGCCATTGTATTGGCCGGATCAGCGCCACCCTCTCCACTCTCCTCTGCTTGCGCCGCACCGCCACTGCCGCTGCCTCCTCCTCCTCCACGGCTCATCCGTATAACACGCACACCTAACGGGCCGTCACCAACGCGCATGCCAATTGCACCAGACGGCACTTGCACCGCCTCCTCCTCCTCCTCCACACCACCCGCAACCGCCGCATCCGCATCCACACTCTCTTCTCGACGGCCTGGCGGCCGATCCACGACCGTCACGTCTGCTGGCGTCTCGACTCGCACCGCACGATCGCCACCCTTCCTTATGCTCGTCGTGCGCAGCCACGCGGGCGGCGCCCCATTCGCATCGACCTCCCGATTCAGCCAATTCACATACACCTAAAAAAAGGAGGGGAAGGAGAGGTAGAGAGGTAGGTGGTGAGTGAGTGAGGGCTTGTGGCCGTGTGCTTGCTTGCTCGCTCGCGTGCTTTTCACCTCAGCTGGTGATTTGTCGCTCTCCATCGCCATATCCACAGGACTGACCCATCCACTCCCTGGCATGTAGATCTCCTCCTCATGCATCATCGTAGACGACTCGCCAGCTGCCGCCGCCTCTTCCAGCGCCATCTCCACATCACCACCACCATCCTCCGCATCACCACCATCCTCCTCCTCCTCCTCCTTGGCGACGAGAAGCTGCAACTCACCCCTCAATCTCTCAGCAAGTACCTCCCTCTCCCACGTCTTCTCGCGCTTCGAGCCAGAGAGCGATTGCTTATTCCTCCGGCCATTTCCCTTGCTCGGCTCGCTCAACCCGGCGGTGCGTAGCGCGTGCATACCCTCATCCAAAGCCAATGCCTCCTCGTCGGTGAGG
>JACLAC010013106.1_pt1 | contig 22530 bp, 16 predicted proteins | sample 8027881 | NCBI WGS metagenome assembly JACLAC01 (sample SAMN15725517, study PRJNA655200) | protist metagenome | isolation source: fluorescence activated cell sorting (FACS) single amplified genomes of... | place: Spain: Blaines Bay Microbial Observatory, Mediterranean Sea | collected 2016-01-19 | reverse complement strand
GATGGCAGCTCTGACGTTCTGCAACGTGGCCATAAAAACGTGGCCATAAAGCCGAATCCGAGTCGATGATTACGATGGTGGCGAGACACCGTTGGCCGGGAATTGGATTTGTGTCGACCTGTAACCCGTGGCGGACGGGTCTTGCGCGTCAGCGAAGTATTTTGACCGGACGGTGAACCCAGCGGGTCTTTCTGCACGATCAGTTAACGCTGAATGTGACTGGATCCGTTCATACGCTCCGCGGCATGTCGAGACAGTTCGAATCGTTGAAGACCGCCTTGCCTCTGGATTCGCTTTCAGCATCTGGATTACCCCAGTGAATCGTAATCTCTTGTCGGCGGTTTCCGAGTATTTCCGGAATGCGGACCCAGATACTGGCCGTTCCGTTGTCCGCATCCCATTTCTCAATTTCGAAGGCGAGAGGTTTGCCATCGTATGAGAAGCGAATATCCGTACCGTCCTCTGCAGCATCAAAAAATGCGAAGAAGTCGCGATGGAGACGGACCAGAACGGGGAAGTCTTTGACGGCAGCCGATTCAGGTAGATCGGCTCCTTCAGGCGTTGTGAGGATCCAGATGGAACTCGAATGCTTCCACTCAGAGAATTGAGCACGAGAAGTGGAAACCAGCGCTGCACATGTCAGCCACAGAATGATGAGATATCGCATTTTTGAACTCGTGAACTTCGAGGGACCGGACGACGGTAACTTGAGGGGATGATGGTTGTCGCCTGTGTATATTCTGATGGCCTCAAGTCTGCAGGGTATATATCATCGTTAGTCAGGCGTCGCGATGTCGACAAGAGTACCCTCAGTATGTTCATCGCCGCATCCGTCTTCGACGTCCGGTATGTATGTCGCACAGATAAGCCGTTGCTGGACGAACCACAAACACGGCGTGGCTTTCTCGGCGAGTTCTTGAAGTGAACTTAGATAGTCTCGGCCGACGTGCGTAAATTTCGCTTAGCCCATCAGCAGAAACGCTCTGCGTTCAAAGGCAGACGCTACCGTTAATCTCGGTCCGGTGAAATAGCTCAAGTACCGTGCGCACAACCTCATGGAAACTCAATCCGGAAAGACGATAATCTATAAATCTGGACCGATGATCCTGGTGCATCGCCCTGGATGCGATCGCGGCACAAAAAAATGTTGGCGACAGAAGTTCCACAGAAAACGAAGATCACAATCGAGGCTGCGAAATGAAAAGCAACATAATTGCGAACGGCACGATTCAAACGCTCATTGCGATCGCAACTCTCTGTATGTCCGGTTCAGACACGTTGCGAGCGGAGACTCGCCCCAACATCCTGTTCTGCATTTCAGATGATCAGAGTTACTCACACACTGGTGCCAATGGAGATCCGGTCGTCCAGACGCCTGCGTTTGATCGGATTGCTTGTGAAGGCCTGCGGTTTACGCACGCTTTTTGTGACGCTCCAACATGTGGTCCTTCTCGATCAGCGATTCTCACTGGCCAGCATATCTGGCGATTAGAGGAAGCCGGGAATATCCACAGCACTCTGCCAGCGAAGTTTGCGACCTACACAGAGCTGTTGGCTGAGGCTGGATATTCCGTGGGTTACACCGGGAAGGGATGGAGTCCCGGCCGACTTGAACCCGGCGGTCGGAAAACCAATCCTGCCGGCGAACCGTTCAATCGACGAAGCCTGAAGCCACCGTTCAAGAGTATCCGAGCCACTGATTATGCGGGGAACTTCGAGGACTTTCTCAAGCAGGTTCCCGATGATCAGCCATTTTGTTTCTGGCTGGGTACATCGGAACCGCATCGGAGTTTTCAGCCTGGTGCCGGAAAATTAACCGGTAAAGATCCTGCAAAGGCTGTCGTACCGCCGATCTTTCCCGATAACGACATCGTGCGAAACGACATTCTGGATTACCTCGTCGAGGTCGAGCATTTCGACTCAATGGTTGCACGGGCGATCGCGGCGGTGGAAGAACGCGGTGAGCTGGATAACACACTCGTCGTAATCACCAGCGATCACGGCATGCCATTTCCACGAGCGAAAGCGAGCCTCTATGACGCCGGTTCGCACGTGCCACTGGCAATCCGCTGGCCACAGGGAATCCAAAAGACCGGCCAGAGCGTGACAGCTTTCGTCAATCTCAGCGATCTGGCCCCGACCTTTCTGGAAGCAGCTGGCTTGAAGCCCCCATCAGAAATGACAGGGCGCAGCCTCATGGACACTTTCGGAAGCAGACTCGCACTCGAACGTAATGCCGCCTTCATCGCCATGGAACGTCACGATGGCTGCCGAAAGGGCGGCAAGGGATATCCGTGTCGCGCGATTCGAACAGCAGACTACCTCTATATTCACAACTTTGAACCCACGCGCTGGCCGTCAGGTTCTCCGGATTCCAGAGTGTGTGCGCGATCGATTCCGTTTGGCGAGATCGACAGCTCGCCAACGAAAACATTCATGATGGACCATCGAAACGAACACGGTGTCGCTCGTCTGGCTGAGCTGGCATTCGGAATACGACCGGCTGAGGAACTGTACGACCTGAAGAACGACCCGCATCAGATAGTAAATGTCGCAGGCTCTACCGCGATGACCGAGACTCAGGCATCGCTGCGCGGGCGACTCTTCGATCATCTCAGTGAGACCCGCGATCCACGCGTAGGCGGCAGTTCTGTCAATTGGGACTACTATCCATACTACGGCAAGATCAGCACGAAGGGATGGAGCGTCGATGAGAAACCTCGTTAGAACGCTGATTCTCCTGCCTGCTCTCGGATTGTTTCTGCAGCGGGCGGCGGCAGACGATTCGCCCAACGTGCTGTTCATTGCGGTGGATGATTTGCGTGACTGGGTCGGTCATCTTGGCGGTCATCCCCAGGCAACGACACCAAACATTGACCGCCTCGCCGCGAGTGGAGTTTCTTTCACCAGGGCGTATTGTTCGTCGCCTTTGTGCAATCCGTCCCGCATCAGTTTGCTGACAGGAATTGCTCCCTCAAGGTCGGGTGTCTACGGCAATGGGGAGAAGCTTCGAGATAAACTTCCGAATGCAGTTACCTTGATGCAGCACTTTCGCGCATCAGGATACTCGGCACGAGGTGCCGGAAAGATCTTCCATGGAAGCCGTGCCTATGATGAAGACTCCTGGGATGGCTACTTCAGACCAGCGAACTCCAAAAAGCTTCGGCGAATCAAACGCGACAGCAGTCTACTGAAGTCTGCGTGGGTTCCCTGGGGGCCACTTGCCTGCAGCGATGATGAGATGTTTGACGGCAAAAATGCCAACTGGATCATTGCTGAATTAAAGAAGCCTCAAGGAAAGCCCTTTTTCCTGGCCTATGGACTGACAAAGCCACATCTAACCTGGGAAGTGCCGCAGAAGTATTTCGACCTGCATCCCATCGATGGAATTGAACTGCCCGTCGTCAAGAAAGGCGACCTCGACGACGTGCCCCCCTTCGGTCAAAAGCTGGCGCGTGAAGTTTACGACCCTTCCGGCGAAAAGAACTTTGCCACGCGGGGTGGGGATCATCAAAACGTAATCGACAACGGCCAATGGCGCAAAGCAGTTCAAGCCTATCTCGCCACGATCAGTTTCGCCGACGCGCAAATCGGGCGAGTGCTGGACGCCTTGGATAAGAGCGAACATGCCGACAATACCGTCATCGTGCTGTGGGGAGATCACGGTTGGCATCTGGGTGAAAAAGAACATTGGCGCAAGCATGCTCTGTGGGATGTCTCAACGCGAACGCCCCTGATTATTTCAGTACCCGACGGTGTAACCAAAGGGCAACTCTGCCATCGGCCGGTCAGCCTGATCGATCTCTATCCCACGCTCGTTGATTTATGCGGCTTGCCAGAAAGGGATGGGTTGGACGGCCAAAGTCTTAAACCCCTTTTGAGAAATCCAGGCCAGGAATGGGATCGGCCAGTCGTGATGACCTACGGCTCGGGCAACCACGCCGTCCAGACGCAGCGCTGGAGATACATCCGATATGCCGATGGCGGGAAAGAGTTGTATGACCACGCCCGCGACCCGAACGAATGGAAGAACCTGGCCTCTCTTTCGCAATACAAATCCACAATCGAAGAACTGAAAATGCATCTTCCGGAGAGAAACAAACGATGAGAACCCGACAAACCGTCCAGATGCTTGCGCTGTGTGCCACGCTATCGCTAATAGCCTGCGTTGAACTGCACGCGCAACAAAAGCCCAATGTGATCTTTTTTCTTGTCGACGATCTTGGGCAACGGGACGTGGGTTGCTACGGCAGCCGATTCTATGAAACTCCGGCGATCGACCAGTTGGCAAAAGAGGGCATGCTTTTCGACAATGCCTACTCGACATGCCACGTCTGCTCGCCGAGCCGCGCGAGTATTCTCACGGGGAAATATCCGGCACGCACGAATTTGACGGAATGGCTGGGCGGGCGCCCGGAAAGGGAATATGAGAAGCTGCACCACGCTGAAAAACTGACATCATTGCCGGACGAAGAGATCACCTTGGCAGAAACGCTGAAGCAGCACGGATACGCCACCGCGAATTACGGAAAAGCGCATTTACGCAAAGACCCTAAGACCTATGGATTTGATGAAGACATTACCGGCTGGGTGCGGTCGTATTATCACCCCTTCGGAGGTGAGTATAACAAAACGCTGCCCGCAAAAGAGGGCGATTACTACACGGATAAGCTGACCGATGCCGCCATTGATTTCATTGAACGAAACAAAGACAAACCGTTCTTTGTGCACCTTGAACATTTTTCTGTTCACGACCCGATTCAAGGCCGCAAGGATCTGGTGCAGAAGTATGAAAAGAAGCTCGCAACCATGCCACATCAGGAAGGCCCGGATTACATTCTGGAGCCTAACCCGGATGGTCCCGCGATCTCAGGAGATAAACTCAAGGCCCTTGAAGGAAACGACAGCAGCGAGTCCCACCAGAATGAGCGTGTGTGGTGGGTGAAGCAAAAACAGGACAACGTCGAGTTTGCCGGAATGGTTGAGGCGACGGACGAAAGCCTCGGTCGAATCCGCGCGAAGCTCAAAGAGCTCGGACTGGACGAAAACACGATCATCATTTTCACGTCGGACAACGGCGGCATGGCGGCCTCGAACCAGTATCGTGGAATCAATCATCCTCGCGAATCCTTGAATTCACGATTCGCAAGCTCCAATCTGCCACTTCGCGGTGCCAAAGGATGGAACTACGAAGGCGGAATTCGAGTACCCTTGATTGTGCACTGGCCAGGCAAAACTCAACCCAGCTCCAATTCACAAGCGATCGTTACTGGAACGGATTACTACCCAACGCTGCTCGAAATGTTGAAGCTCCCCGCGTTACCAGATCAACACAAAGACGGCCGAAGCTTTGTCCCTGCTCTGGCAGAAGAAGACTACGATCGCGGACCGATCTATTGGCACTTTCCCCACTACAGCAATCACGGTTTCCAAAGCCCAAACGGCGCGATTCGTTCGGGGCGACACAAACTGATCGAATACTACGAGAACGGAACAGTCCAACTCTTCGATCTGGAAAATGATATCGGAGAGCAAAACGACCTCGCCGAGTCACAACCAGAGATCGCCCAAAAACTGAAGAAAATGCTCCATGACTGGCGCGACAAAGTCGATGCAAAAATGCCCTATCCCAAAACGGCAACTTCAAAGCCTGCACCGGGCGCGCGGGTTACCCGGCCTGCAGCGAAGAGGGCCGCATTGACAGACTCAAACCTTCCCGCTGACGTCGAAAAGTTCGCGCCGGGATGGACGATCAAAAACTGGGGAGGCCCTGGAATGAAACCTGGATTGCGAAAGGAATGGGCTGGACGCCAAAACGTTCTGCTGACACACCCTCGCAGTCGGAACGTCCCCTGTGTTTTATCTCGTCGTGTTGAAGTACCCACCGGCAGGAAAACCGCACTCCGTTTCGCCGTTACGAATCATCCGGAAGGAGATTGGACCCTGGTTGTAAGAGTCGATGGTAAAGAAGTCCTGAAGCAATCGGTCGAGGACTTCAATTGGAAGGAGTTCCGTATTGATCTAACGAAACACGCCGGAAAAACAGTCAACATTGAACTGGAGAACCGCGCCAGTGACTGGGCCTTCGAGGCCGCATATTGGAGTCGGATTGAACTACAAGACGAAAAATGAAGCGACGTGTGAGTCAACCCTTCCATGGCCCACATGGCTCAGTGCCTGTGACTTTCCATCGGAATTACAAAGCTATTTACTTTTCTCCCCTTAGCCTTGTTAGCATTCAGTTTGAACCCAGCAAATGCGACAGGACCACGACCGAATATCGTAATGCTGTTAGCTGATGATCTTGGTTTCTGCGGCGACCCAAGCCGCTAAGAAGCCGAGGGGCAACGCGCCGGCGAAAGCGGTTATGATGAAGTAAACACGGCGGCGAAAACCAGGAATTGCCACGACAGTACCTCGCTACGAGAACCGATTCAGTTGTCGTAGACCGGTACCATTTTTCGCATGTTGGCGACGCGGACGACCAGTAGGCGTTGAAGGCCTCCCGATTCGTGGACACTGCGGAAGAATGAGTGACCGGCGGATTCTTTGTCATTGCCTTCGGCAGTGATAATGGCCATCTCGCCCACGTTCAGGCTCAAAGAAAACTTCTGGTCGAACAGTGGTTCGACAAGCTGGCCTCGACGACGGGTCCAGTCAAGTTGCGTCGCGACGGGGCGGAGCCAGTTTTGACCGTGGTGAACTTCTGGCGTGAAGTTCAGTCGGACCCAGCCATCCTGCTCGCGGTCGATCTGCACGTTCAAAATGCACTTCGCATTGGAATAGCTTTTGATTTTCCCATCAACCGTCGGCTTGAGTCGAAGTTCGGGTTGTAGCTCGGTCAGGTCGATCGGGAGATTGCCGCCGGCTGCCAGAGCGACTCGGCGACCGACTAGACGACGTTCGTTGTCAATGGCTTCAGGACGTTCAGATGACATTTCCAGTAGCTGCTCAATCGCCCGCGGTGGGTGCGAACTGGCATGACCAACTCGCCAGCCGTTTTCACGAAGAGTGCTGCGGATGTTCGCGGACATGCCGGCGATTTGATCAACCTGCTTCCACAAAGAATCACCCAGCAGTGTGTCACTGGCAGGTCTGTCGACGAACAGGATCTCAAGCTGAACGGCATCTCTGGAAGCAACGATCGGAGGCAGACGCAGCTCTGACTTGCCGGTAAGCTCGGCTCCTGAGAACAACGAAGAAAAGTTCAGCAGACTGCAGCCAGATACGAAAAGACAGACTGTCACGGCGCAGAGAATGCCCCCCGGTCGACAGATTCGACTGCGAAGATCAGGCACGTTGCGACCTGACGCCATGAGTGTTTTCCGAAAGAAGAGTGAAATACGATGGGGTCAAAGCGACATCGTCGAGACCGCGTGATCCAGAATTGCGAGGGAATGATCGACAATCCCTCAACCGGCAAGACAACTGATGTTGCAAAGTCGAAGAGTCAGGATGACTCATGAAGTGAAATCGGGAAGTGGCCGGAGTCTAGGTGCGAATCGCCGGGGCGGTCAATTTCAGTCTTCTTCGACAATTTGGAAGCATCGGTCGTCTGGCGGCAACAGTGCTCGAGGGTTGTTGCCGCCACCTGGCTCGCGATGGGCTGAAATGCAACGCAGCTTGCTGGTGTTTCCGGGTTCGCCTACACTGAAATTTGGCTGCTGATGTCTGTCGAGACGCCCTGCAGTGAGTCCCCGAAATGGGGTAACTACAAACAACTGGCTGCCAGAAATCAGCGGTTGATTGAATCATCCGATATCAGGAGTGGCGATCATGGCCTTTGGTATGCGTTGGAAAGTTCGAACTTTGTGGGCTCTCGTGCTGGTCCTGATGGTCAGCCCGGTGAATGCTCAAGAAAAGGCCAAGGCGGCGCCGAAGCCCAAGCAGGACGAATACTTTGAGCTGATGCAGACCTTTGTCGATACGTTCGAGCAGGTCGACCGAAATTACGTAAAAGATGTTGATCGGCGGAAGCTGCTCGAAGCGGCTCTGCGAGGCATGATCAAGGAACTGGACCCTTACTCCAGTTACATCCCGCCCGAAGAGCTGGCTCGGTTCAACCAGCAGGTGGACCAGCAATTCGGCGGCATCGGCATTCAAGTTCAGCCCGACCCGAGGACTCGTCGTATTCTGGTCATCTCACCGCTGCCTGATACCCCCGCTTACAAAGCCGGTGTTCGAGCTGGCGACATTGTGACCGAAGTCGAAGGTTACGACACCGAGAATATGCCACTGTCCAGGGCCGTCGAGTTGATGAAGGGCCCTCCAGGAGAAACCGTTTCGATCAAGGTGCGGCATCTGTCCGCGACTGAGGATGAAGTGATCTCGATGGAGCGAGCAATTATTAGCGTTAAATCAGTACTCGGCGATAAATGGGGTAAGAACGGGTCGTGGGACTTCCTCGTCGACGACGAGCAGAAAATCGGCTACGTACGGCTCACTCAGTTCGGTCGCAAGAGTGCTGAAGAGCTTGCGACGGCAATCGACGCTCTCCAGAAGCAGGGCATGAAAGGGCTTGTTCTGGATTTACGCTTCAATCCAGGTGGATTGCTTTCTCAGGCTGTCAAGATTTCTGACCTGTTTATTGATTCGGGGACGATCGTCAGCACCGAGGGAAAAAACACAGCCAAGCGAACGTTTTCAGCAACAAAAGCCGGAACGCTGCCTGATTTCCCAATGGCCGTCCTGATCAATCGATTCAGCGCCTCAGCCAGTGAAATTCTCAGCGCATGTCTTCAGGACCATAAACGTGCGTTGGTGATTGGTGAGCGAAGTTGGGGCAAAGGCAGCGTTCAGAATGTCATCGAGCTTGAGTCGGGTGCCAGCGCCCTCAAGCTGACGACTGCGGGATACCTTCGCCCAAGCGGCAAAAACATCCATCGTTTTCCTGATTCAAAGGTTACCGATGAATGGGGCGTGCATCCGGATGACGAGATTAAGTTCACTCGCAAAGAACTGGAGGATTACGACGAGTATCGTCGAGCTCGCGATGTGCTGACTGAGGCGGATCCTCCTGAATCAAGCTTTACCGATCGTCAGTTCGAAAAGGCGCTGGAACGAATTCGAGCGATGCTTAGCGACTCAGACAAAAAGAATGAATCCGACAAAGATGACGAGAAAGAGACGAGCGAAAAGGCCAAAGCGGCCGCCTGACCAGCGTCATGAATCTCGTTTTGAAAACTTGATAAAAAGCTGAGAAGTTCAAGTAGATTCGAGTCTTGACACTCTGTTTTTACAGAACTACGATCTCGCGCAACCTGTGGTCTGGATACAAATTCCAACGAATTCAATGAGGCTGTCTGGAAGGGCTCAGCAGTTGTTGCGAGCCTGCCGATAAGTGTCGCGTTACGGGTCTTCACACTTCTGAGTTTCGCCATTTGAATACCGTTAAATCGGTCGGCACAAGAAAGGGATGCACAATGACTCACATCGTCGCGGAACCCTGTTTCAACTGTAAGTACACCGACTGTGTCGTTGTTTGCCCAGTTGAGTGCTTTTACGAAGGTGAAGCTATCCTCGTGATTCACCCGGATGAATGCATTGACTGTGAAGCATGCGTTCCAGAGTGTCCGGTTGAAGCAATCTTCCATGAAGATAATCTGCCAGAAGAATGGGCCGACTACAAACAGCTCAATGCTGATATGGCGACCGAATGGCCGGTAATCACTGAAAAGAAAGAGCCACTGGGCGAATGATTCGCTCTTCCGCGTGCATCTGCAGGCGGGCTCGATGTTTAGAATTCATATAACAGGCGGTTGATCTTTGAGATCAGCCGCCTGTTTTTTTTCGACGAGGCGGATGCGCCACGAACATCTCCAGGTTCGACGGGAGCCATTCAGCCCATTCTAAGCCCGTGCAGGCCGCGTAATCGTTAAAGTCAGACTCCCCGGCAAGTCGATAATTGTAATGCCGCGAGCACTGCCGGAGCGGACGGGTTCCGCGCATTGCCTGTTTCTCAGGAATGTTGCGAACCTGGACTACACCCGATGCAGACTTACCCATTGAACGACATCATCGATTACTCGCACCGATTCAGGACAACTCTTTATGGCTTCAGGTTCGAAAGAAGGTAAGGAACAGATCCGTCTGGGCTTTATGACTGCTGTCGAAATCGGAGATCGCAGTTTTGTCGGTGGCCTACTCGTAACCGACCGCTTCGGACGACCTCTCGAATTTCAGTGTACGACGCCCGTCAAACCAAACCGGACTCAGGAACTGCTATACGGCCCGACGCTCGTTCCATTCATTCTGGGTGACCTGCTGGGAAAGGCTTTGCTGGACCGCGTGTCTGTGAAGCCTTTACTCGTCATGACAAGCCGCATCGAGATGCTGCAACTTAGAACGAAAGTTGACGTACCAATCATCTACGACGAAGCGTCTTCTGAAACAGATTCCAAGACAACGCAATCAGAGCAGTCGGTTGCGAAGGAGCAGACAGTACCGATTGGTCGGCAGACTTTCCGCACCCATGAAGACTTCACGGATGACCGTTCAACGGTCGAACAAATCAGCCAGCAGCTCTCTAACGACGCCAACATGCACGAACCATTGGAACGAGTTGGAGATGCCTTGCGAGAAACGATGTCGACGGTGACCGCCCGTCCGCGAGTCGCTTGACTGGTCAGACGAAGAGTACCTGCCAATCAGAATGCCGCTGGAGCCTTAGATGCTGCCTGACCAGGATCATCTGCAACGTTCTGCAACGTCTGACTCGTACAATGTGCCGTGCCCGCGTGCGGAAGATTTTCTGTTCGACGTTGCACCTGTCGAGTGCATAACTCCGGCGGCCGAAATCTATTCGTCTGGAATCAACGTTGCTCTGAATCGATGGCCCAGCATTGAGTGTCAACATGTTGACCCAGGGCTTGCTGCGTGGACGATGCCATCGTGGAAACCTGGTTGGCCGAAGATTCGTACCGTCGGACTTGCGTTCCCTGAAGCGATCGAGTTTCTGCCTCCCGAGAAAGAGAAGAGTGACGATCAATCGGAGAAAGTTCGGCCCATAAAGGAGCCTTCCGAGGGTGAAACAAACGCTGAGAAAAAACGCCCGAAGAAGACACGTTTGAAGCCACCGAGCGATGCACTGTCGCTGGAAGACCGCCTGTTCTACATCCTGCAGCAGCCTCTCGAAACGATGCTCGCTGGGCAGGAATTGATCATGCCGTTCGAGCCATTCCCGCATCAGTATGAAGGAATCGGTTGGCTGTTTTCGCAGGAATCCGCGTTGCTTGCTGACGAAATGGGACTCGGCAAGACAATGCAGATGATCACAGCTGTCCGCCTTCTTCTGCGCGGCGGACAGATTCGTCGCATCCTGTTGATTTGTCCGAAGCCACTGATTCCAAACTGGCAACGCGAGTTTCGCGCGTGGGCCGAAGAGCTTCCGGTCGTCACTGTCGAAGGCGACACCGCTCGCCGAAACCTGATCTGGAAAATGCCTGGCGTTCCGATCCTGATGACAAATTACGAAGTTATGGTTCGAGACATGGAAGCCATGCCGGAAGAAGAACGGCCGAAGTTTGACCTTGTTGTTCTCGACGAAGCGCAACGAATCAAGAATCGCGACTCGAAAACAGCGGTCGTCACTCGCGATCTTAAACGCAAACGCAGTTGGTGCCTGACCGGCACGCCAATCGAAAACCGACCGGAAGAGTTAGTGTCACTCTTTGAATTTCTGGAAGTCGTCAACGCACGAGCAACTCCAGATCTGCGGCAGTTATCAAAACTCGCAGACAAGTACATTCTTCGGCGGACAAAAGATATCGCCATGAAGGACATGCCCCCAAGACTGGATCGCGATGCGTACCTTGAACTAAGTCCCGCTCAGAAATATGCCTACACCGTGGCCGAAAAAGAAGGCGTCGTCCAACTGAACGACATGGGCGATCAGGTCACGGTTCAGCACGTATTTGAGCTGGTGCTTCGACTAAAACAGATTACCAACTTTGACCCACTGACAAACGAGAGTTCAAAACTGGATCGCCTGGTCGCGGACATGGAGGAAATTGCAGCGAGCGGTGGAAAGGCCATCCTGTTCAGCCAATGGACCAAGGTGTTGGACTGGCTCGGTGAGCGTTTGCAGCAATTCAACCCGTTGATTTATCACGGCGGAGTTCCCACAAAAAAACGAGAACCCATCCTTTCCAAATTCAAAGAGGACTCTTCGAAACATATCCTGTTAATGAGCTACGGGACTGGAGCAGTCGGTTTGAATCTTCAGTTCGCCGGTTATGTTTTCCTGTTTGATCGATGGTGGAATCCAGCCGTCGAGGATCAGGCCATCAACCGGGCGCACCGAATCGGTCAGACAAGTACTGTGATCGTGACTCGGTTCATCTGTAACGATACGATCGAAGAACGCATCGACGCCGTCTTACGACACAAACGCGAAATCTTCGAGAGTGTTCTGGGAGATGGCGATGTGGAAGACGCGGCTCGCAGCCTGACTGCTTCCGAAATCTTTGGCCTGTTCGATCTGAAAGCTAAACACGGCAAGGGAACCAGGAAGATCGCTCCAAAAGTCGTCGAGGATGCAGCGTAGTCTCAGCCAGTGCCTTAATCGTTTGCGATGTGACCTATGCCCGATCGGATTCGAGTTTTGTTTGCGATCGGGTCGCTGGAAGGTGGCGGCAGCGAACGTCAGATCATCAACATGCTGCGGCACCTCGACCGTTCGCAGTTTGAACCGCATCTTTATCTGGTTCGGCGAACTGGTGAATTTCTCAACGATGTTCCCGACGATGTACCGATCACCGCGTTCGATAATGTCTCAAATCCCGGCGGCATGTACTTGCCCGGAAGAATTCGGCGAGCGCAGATTGCTCACTTCGCGTCGGCGCTGACCGACCTGCACATCGACGTTGTCTACGACCGAACACCCCACATGGCGTTGATCGCTGGCCCGGCCTGTCAGCAGTCGGGCGTTCCGCACCTGTCAACCATCGTTTCAAATCCTGCGCACGATTTACGCGACAACATTGGACGATTTCGCTGGCTGAAGTTTCGAATTTTGAAACGTGCCTATCGATGCGCTCATCGCGTCATTGCCAATTCTGAATCTCTGGCGCAAGCATGCCGCGAATTTTACCACCTGAAGCCAGAACAGTTGGCCGTACTCTCGAACGGATTTGATTTCGACCAAATTAACGAACTTGCCTCTCAACAGGTCAATCTGCAAGGTCGTGCCACAGAAAAATTTCACATCGTAGCTGCCGGGCGACTTGAAACGTGCAAAGGATTTGACGTCCTGACTGATGCGTTGGACGAACTAGTCGATGTTCGCGGACAAACGAACATCACTTTGTCGATTGCCGGGCGAGGTTCGCAGGAAGGAAACCTGAAACGACTTGTTGATCATCATTGCCTGGAAGATGTCGTTCGGTTCATGGGATTTCTCCCTAACCCTTACCCGCTGATGCAATCTGCCGACCTGTTTTGTCTGACGTCCCGCTACGAAGGGATGCCCAACGTGCTTGTCGAAGCAATGTCGCTCGGCGTACCGGTACTTTCGACAGACTGTCCGGAAGGTCCGCGGGACATTCTTAAGAATGGTACGATGGGCACGCTTGTCCCGCATCTTGACACTGTAGCCATCGCCGCCGGAATTGAGCAGGCCATGAAGCCCGATCAAGACCGCGCCGCTCGAACAGCCAAGGCAAAAGAATCGGTGCTGTCACGTTTCGGCATCGGGCCAACGACGAGTGCTTTGGAAGAGCTTCTGATAATTGCATCACAACGCAATCAATAGGCTATGACAAGCTCGGGACAGGTATAACATCCTCTTCGTTTCAACGACGCCTCGGAACACTCAGTCCCGCGGGCACAGTATCAGACTGCAACGCTCTTCTCTGGTTTACGCGTCAGCAACGACACGGTAACCAAAGTGATAAAGCCAAGAGGAATTGTCACGATGCCGGGTTGACCAAATGGCACAATAGCGTCGGACGCAGACATCCCGAAGACTTTTTCCATTGAATCGGCACTGCAAAGGATCCACCCGAGACTGCTGACCATCCCGACGACAACAGCCGTGATGACTCCTTGTTTAGTGACGCCTTTCCAGAAGAGGATCATGACCAGCGATGGCAGGTTGGCTGACGCGGCGACACTAAAGGCCCAGCCGACCAGGTAGCTGACATTCATGCCTTCAAACAGAATGCCCAGCCCGATCGCAATTGTACCGACGACAACCGACGCGATCTTGGCGACTCGAACCTTCCGATGGTCGTCCATTTTGATGTTGAAATAGCTCGACATCAGGTCGTGCGTCACTGCACCGGCTGAGGCCAGAATCAGACCGCTGACTGTTCCCAGCACCGTCGTAAACGCAATCGCCGAGATGATGGCGAACAGCCACTCGTTCATGCTGCGAGCCAGCAGGGGAGCGGCCATGTTGCTGTTCGTGACGTCCATGCCTCCGCTGGTCATCGCTCCAAGGCCCATGTACAGCGTCAGCACGTAGAAGAAACCGATCGTGCCGATGCCGACGATCGTACTTTTGCGAGCGGCCGCAGCGTCCTTCACTGTGTAGTATCGGATCAGGATATGCGGCAGCGAGGCGGTTCCGCAAAACAAAGCCAGCATCAGCGACAGAAAATTCAGTTTGCCGATAAAATTATCGCTGCGGATTCCTTTGAACTTCGGATGCTCACCTGGTCGCAGAACGTGTGAGCCCGGTGTTGGTTTCTGAAAATAGACCGTGGTCGTCGTGCCGTCTGCCTCTTTGACTTTCTGATTTCCCCACAGAACGATTTCGCTTTCCTGCAGCGTGCTGAAAAACGACAACGGTCCTACTGGACCTGTCTTGTCGACACCGCCCGGCAGTTTGCTGATGTGGCCGACTGGATGAAGTTCAGGCTCGCCTTTTTCCTTCCCTTTGATCTCGCCGTTGACGAGTACGTTTCTCGCCGCATCACTTCCGACCGTTTGTGCTTCGTCCAGGAATACATCGGCCCCCTCTGCAATATCCGCTGCTTTGTTAGAGCGGTAGCTCCATGTCGAAATTCGGCCCGTTTCGTTGTCTTGGAAGCGAACGTAGCCCCGAACTTGCGTTTTAGCCCAACCGCCATCTGGCGCGACGACGGTCGCATTCAGCTGCCGGGCGATGGCTTCTTCATCAAGCTCCTCGCTCATTGGACCGAATGTGCGGAAGCTGTATTTGTCATTGCCGCCGGTGGCGGTTTGAAATCCTTGAGCCAGCAACATCAGCGTCAGGATCGCGCTGAAGATGACCAGCAAGGTTCCTTTGATGAATTGCACCCAGGTCGTTGAAACCATGCCGGCGGTGACGACGATCAGAATGACCGTTACACCGACAATTACGACTCCGGCCCAGTGGGGGAAGCCGAGCAGCGGCTGGACCAGAACGCCAGCTCCAACCATCTGTGGAATCAGATAAAAGATGCTGACGGCCAGCGTGCTGATTCCTGCAGCGAGCTTGATGCCCGGCGAGTTGAACTTCGCATCCAGAGCATCGGCGAACGTAAACTTCCCGAGTTTCTTCATCGGCTCGGCGATCACGAACAGTGCGACGATCCATCCTGCCAGGTATCCGATTGAGTACAGAAACCCGTCGTAGCCGTAGAAAGCGATCATCCCGCAGATGCCGAGGAACGATGCGGCTGACAGGTAGTCTCCTGCAAAGGCGACGCCATTCACAAACCAGGGAATCTGACCGTGAGCTGCGAAGTAGCCTTTTGAGTCGGTCGCTTTTCGGCCCAGCCAGAAGCTGATTCCAAGAGTAATCCCGACGAAAAGGAAGAAGATCACCGCCGCAGAAACTGAGGGTTCGTAAATCACTGGTCGTCCTCCGTGGACGACGCTTCGCCGTCATCTGAATCGCAAAGAAAGCCGTAAAGCAAAGCCATGATGAAGGCTGCAACGATCAGCCCGAAGCCGTACAGAATGGCGACGTTGATACCGGCGATCGGTGTTGCTTCCATCGACTCGGGCGAGAATGTGTTGATCAGGACGAATCCGCCGTACAGAACCAGGTAGACGGCGAACAGGATAATCCCCATTCGAGTATTGCGGGTTTGCATAAGAACCTCTGAGTTACAGCGTTGGCTGCAAGGGTGACGCGGGTAACGAGTAGAGTGCGTATTGACGCACCAAACCTTCATCATTCAGCGGTGCATCGAGACGCACCCTGCGAAAGTCTCATCAGCCGATTTCGGCTCGCAGTTTTTCCAGCAGACTGACAGCAGTCCCGATGTCAGCTTTTTGACGCACTGGGTCGTGAGCGATTTCGCGTTCGATCGTCAGTGGTCCTTCGTAGCCGAGTTCCTTCAGCGTTCGAAGGTAAGTCTCCATGCCGACATCGCCTTCGCCCAGCGGCACTTCCGCGCCCCATTCCGTACCACGAACATCTTCCGCTGCCCAGGTTGCGTCTTTGCAATGGATACTGCGGACCAGATGGCCGACCTTCTTCAGCGCGTCAATGGGATCACCAGTCCCATACAGAATCATGTTGGCCGGGTCGAAATTAATGAACAGGTTGTCCCGGTTGACGTCGCCGATGAATTCCAGCAGATGCTCGGCCGATTCCTGTCCAGTTTCGAGGTGCATGTTCTGCCCGTTGTCTTTGACATAGTCGAGCAGTGACTGAGTGACTTCGACTAGATTTTTGTAGCTGTCGGTGTCTCGGCCCGGCACGAATCCGACGTGCATGCCAACCACGCCACAACCGATGAATTTTGCAAAGTCAGACACTGTTCGATATTCGGCGGCACGAGCGTCTCGCAAACCTTCGGGGACAATCCCGACGGTTTCGGCAGTGCGTTGAATGCTCTCGTAGGTCTCGCCAGCGAACCCGCTGAAAAGGACGGTCGCCTCGAAACCGGCATCTGCAGCTTTATCGAGATATGCCCTGGCGTGATCTTCCGTTCGATTTTCCGGCAGCGGGCAATGCAGATGGACGGTCGGGATCTGCAATTCCTTCACGACGTCCAGATGGACGCCAAGACCGTCGTCAATGGATGTAAAAACGCCGATTGGCCACTTACTCATCGGGGGTAGCTCCTGAGCGGGAAGAATGTCGCAACCAGCAGCTCAACAGCCGCCGAAATCCGAATCAGCATCTTACTACTGCGGAATCGGATTCTCCAGCAGTCATCGACCTGCGTTAATGGCTGCTGGATTCTGCTCTGTTGAACGCGGCATAAGCTGCTGGCAGCATCGGTCAGTTTACCAGCCTGCGCCTCACCGCAGCTTCCTGAAATCAACCAACAATTCCTTATGATCTGTTTATAGTTGCAGTAATTAAATGATCGAAATCTGACACATCGAGTGAAGCCGCAGAGCAGAGCGTAGCTCAGAGGGCATTTAATATGGTTTCCCGCCTGCACAGGAATGACGACTTCACATGAAAGCTCACACGTTTTTGAGAATATTCAACCTGCCGTGAAACAATCACCTTCCGAAACGATCGACTGTTTTTCTCTACGAAAAAAAGCCTGCCCGAAAAAATCGGACAGGCCTCTCGATCTGAAAATGTGCCTTGCTTAAGATCAGTCCGCGTAGAAGCGGGTCAGTTCTTCAACAGTCAGCGGCTCCTGAATTGAGTCACTGGTCAGGCGGGCGCGGACCCTGTGGTTTCCTTCGTCAGATCCCTGAATGTGAATCTGGAATATGGCCGTCTTGCCAGGTTCCAGAGCGGGCAGAGCTTTGAAGACAACCAAACCGCTTTCAGCAATGTGCTTCGTCGGTCCTTTGACGTTGATCAGTTTGACACCGTTTGGAAGTTCGAACGACAGGCCAACGTTCTGAGCCTGCTTCGATCCTTCGTTGCGGACTCGAACTTCGTAAGCCGTTTCGCGACCGATTTCGACGGGGTCGTCGAGGTCCAGAACTTCCAGCACCAGCGATGCCGTGCCCTCAATTCGTGTCGCGACGTTGGCTTCGGCAACGGCTCCGTGTTCGGAGATCGCTCGGGCCACGTGGCTGAAGTCACCAAGCTCAACCGGCTTGAGTTTGAGGCTCAGGTCGATCACTTCTTTTGGACTCACGCTACCCACAAACCAGGTAACGGTTCGAGTCGTCTCCTCGTACTTCCCGCCACGGCTGGAGTAGAGATACTCGAAACCTTTCGGAACAACATACATGGCTCGCACGTTGTTTGTGACAGCCTGTCCGTCATTGGCCAGTTTGAGCAAGTATCGAGCGTCTCGACCAACGTATCGCAATGCTGGGCCGCTGACGGCCAGGTTCAAGCTTGGAGCCAGTACGGAGACTTTGGCATTTGCAGTTTGACGGAGTTCCGTTCCCGACGTGGCGATCACGCTTACATTCTGCGAACCGCCGGCAATGGCTGTCATCGAAAGTCGAACGCGGCGTTGCTCGCCAGGATTGACCGAACCCAGGTCCATCTTCAGGTGTTTTCCTTTCGGATGCTGCAGACCTTCCGGAATCGTTACTTCAACGGTGACGTTGTGAGCGACACCCGTTCCGGGGTTCGACACCGTAACGACGTGCGAAGCGGGTTCGCCCATCATGACTTGCAACGGCCCCTTCATGGCGACCTTCAGCATTGGCTCTTCGACAGCCAGCGAAGTCGTCGCTGCTGTTGAGAATCGAACGTTGGCGTTGGCTGTCAGCTCGCCTCGCTGGCTGGGAATCATCGTGATGTGAATTTCACGTTCTTCGCCTGCGTCGAGTGATGGGAATTCCCAGACAACCGATGACTGAGCTGCGGCTGGTTTGGGGCTGGCAGCCGTCAGGCGAACGGTACGAGGAAAGAACACCTCAACGACAACGTCCGAAGCATTGGCATCACCGGAATTCTTAACTGTCAGCATCAAATCGCACGGCTGACCGACGTTGATGTCAGACTGCCTGGTCCATCGAGTTTCGATGCGTGGGGATTCCTGCGTGAAGTTGATGAATCCACCGGCCAGTCCGGAAGCTGGAGTCGCTTGAGGTGCTCGTCCAGGCGGTCGAATCCCGGCAGACGGATTCGGCTGAAGGGTTTGGGTGTTGAGCCCCGCCTTTTGACCAGTCGGAGCCGACGGCAACAGCGAAGCAGCACCCGTTGCACTGGTCTGTTTGATCGGTTCGGCGGTGCCTGGTGCACGAGCGAAGTCAGCCTGAACGATTCCGCCCTGCTCCGGCTTAGCAGCAAAGCCGCCAGCCAGGATCACACCAGAATTCTTAGTCCCAGCCTGTGTTGCACCGGCTGGTCGAACCGCCGAATCACGGAACTGCTCGCGAGCATTTGAGCCTGGGCCCTGACCGGCTGAAGGTGCCTTTGGAGTTGCCGACAATGTCCTTGTCGGAGTCTTTGCGGAACTTCCCACCGGCGGAGGAGCCGAGCCGAAGAGTTCGCGATGGTAGTTCTGCAGGCCAGTCGCTGATCGTTGAGTTGGCTGCTGCTGAGTCTTTGACCCATTCCGTTGATAACGCAGAATTCCGCCGCTGTTTGCATTGCTGACCGGCTTCGCCTGCTGTGCGGCCACTTCCTTGTCGGAGTTGCGGCTGAGGAAATTGAGACGACCCAGAGCACTGGGCGTCTGAGTCTGCTTCTCAGACGGGGTGGCCGGTACTCGCTCCTGAGCGACGCCTGTCGACATCGACAGAGTCAGTGCTCCCAGGGCCGTCAGGCACCAAAAGAGTTTTCGCATAGTTCCAGTTCCTTCCAGATCGAATCGCAATTTCAGCATTTAGTTCCGATGAGTGAGCAGGTTTCTGCCCAACTTCACGCCGCAAGCCTTCGCGCAAAGCTCGCGTAGCGAGGCACTCATCATCGTTATCGGTCATGACGGTTGCTTCACATGAGGCGATTCTAGTGGTCGTGCCGGTCTGGAAGACTGGGAAGACTGCGCAGCAAGAGACGGAATTCTGCAGCTGCACGGCAACTGGCGGTTCGACTGCCACACCTGGGATGTCGGTTCCAGAATCGCAACGCTCTCGAACAACTCGGCGTGTGCCCGCCAACCTTGTCACCTCACCCCTTTGAGGGAGAGCGTTTCAGAAAGCTCCGCTGATGACGTTTTCATCTTTGCGATCAGCAAGACTCATCAGCGTGTTGAAGTCGATTGATTCGTTCAGCATCCGGACGCCACCATCCGCAAACAGCACTTGAGCACCGCCCTGGTGAGCGCTCATGATGGGCTTGTTTCCGGCGCCAAGACCAAGACCTCCGAGATTAGCGGTGTGCTGCATGTTGATCGGGTAGCGAAGCGTGGTCACATTACTAACCATATGGGGCTGTAAAATCGTGTCCCCGGATTTGACCGTGGTCTTTAAACCAGTGCCAGGCCAGGCGCTTCCCGGATACGAACTCAGTACTAAGTTCGGGGCGTCCACCAAATCAGCACCTGCCGGTGTCGACAACATGAAACGCGCCGTCGATTGCTCGGCAACCATAATCGTCGTCGTCGTTCCGTCCTTAATATCGCGAATAGCAATACACTGATTCTGTAGCAGAATCCCATTGTTGGCGTGAATCGTGCCGTCGTTAACCGAAATCGGATTTCCGTTCAGGACAACAGGGCCGGAAAAGACATAGGCAGAATCTGGATTCACCGCACCATTACGAAACGCTGCTCCAGAGATGCCGACATAACTCGCTCCGAGAAATTTAATGTCTTCACAAGGGAGCAATTCCTTAACGCTGGCCCACTGAGGTACAGCCGATGACGGACATCGATATGGTTCGACGTACAACCCATCGAGCACATTCATGTTTGGATTACCGGTATTACTGAAACCACCCACTCCACCTGGAGTGTCGCTCTGTAGACGGCCATATGCATTTCCATGATCCATCCACGGGAGCATGTCTACGAAGAACGATTTGCCGTGAAGTCAGGGCTCGGTATCAAAAAAGCCGGCGACGTACGCGGCCCCGATCGGGAAGCATGCATGCACATTATGATACTCATGCAGGGCAATCCCCATCTGTTTCAAATGATTCTTGCACTGAACACGTCGTGCAGCCTCGCGAGCATTCTGAACAGCAGGCAACAGCAGAGCAGCCAGAATTGCGATAATCGCAATCACCACAAGCAGCTCAATTAACGTAAACCCTCGACGAGACGAATAGCCCATATCCATAGTGGTGTGCTCCCTTGAGCAGGTATCGATATAGGATGAACACGAATCCAGACACAACGATTCAACATGAATTCTGCGAATGCAAAATAATGCTCCGGATTCGCTGACCCCATCCTGACCACAACGGCACGACCGCAAACTCGCCGCGTCTGCAGAACATGTTGGCGATCTGATTGATAACGTGAGTCTTGCCCGCGTAGAACAAAAGCATGAGGGTGCCACTGACTCGGTCAGAGCTATATCGTGCCGGTCCAGCAAAACGACACCATAATACCGTTGCTGAAATGACGGCGGATTAAAATTGAACACTCACACCCAGAGAGCCAACCATAAGCGTTTCACCAAATCCCCGAGAGATACCACATTCCGACTCCATATCTAATCTGCAAGGCCGCGGGCGGAGCGATCGAATCGCTATCAGAAGGAGTTCAACGTCGAAAGAGGTCATGCGGCTCGACATCCCAGGCGACATGATCAGTCATGCAGGACTCGCAGGAGTTCGGGCCTGAAGTATTGCGACTTCAGCTACTCCGGTGACGTGTCTCTAAAAACGGTTCCGTTGATCTGCGGCACGGACTCGCCGATTTCAGCGACGGGAACGGAGCCGGCGAACTTCAAAGTACGCGGACGTTCGCAGTGTTCGTGATCGCACGACTGGTAACGGATGTGTAGTTCGAAAGCTTCCTGTTTACCTGCAGCATTTTTCGGAACGACCAGCTCGCCGAAAATCCTGACTTTTCCATCGTAAACATTGTAAGCGTCGGGCAAGCCTTCGATCTGCAGCTCTTTGCCTTCCGGAAACTTCAAAGATTCCAGAGTCGTTCCCTGGTCGGAGCGAATTGAAACCGTTGTCGGAATCAGGAAATCGGGATACGCCGGATTGGTGTTGATGTGCCAACCCGGTTCAACTTCCAGCACGACTGCGATGCGGCACCGGCCACCAGCCGGCAACCGGCTGGTCGACAGAAACGCAGTAGCGGTGACTCGGTCTGGTGCTTTCTTTGCCTCGGCGTCTCCAGGTTTGTTGCCGCTGGCGATCGCCGGCGAGCCGTCCGCTGGCTTTGTCGGAATTACAGGCAACTCACCAGGCGGCGGTCCGGTGGGAGCATCACGCGAGTCTGACGGCACATTGTTCGTTGGTGAAGTTTGTACAACGTTCTCGCTCTGCCGAACACGTTGCGTCAGTGAGCGGTAATCCTGGTTGTCGAGAAACTCGTTCATCGCCAACGCCAGATTGCTTGTCCCGCGAGGGTTCCTGGTCATTTGCGGAGCGAACAGCTTCAGTGTCTTCTCAGCATGATCGCGGTAAGCAGGATCTCCGGTGAGCGACGTCAGCCGCACCAGGTTGCGAATGCTGACGCTGTTTCCTGATGGCAGGACGGAATCCCAGGCGTTCTTCGTACGGGCAAGAAGTTCTTCATGATCATGAGCAGTAAAGAAGAAGCCCCCCGCGGTCTCATCATGAAACATTCGAAT
>JACLAC010024970.1_pt1 | contig 22531 bp, 12 predicted proteins | sample 8027881 | NCBI WGS metagenome assembly JACLAC01 (sample SAMN15725517, study PRJNA655200) | protist metagenome | isolation source: fluorescence activated cell sorting (FACS) single amplified genomes of... | place: Spain: Blaines Bay Microbial Observatory, Mediterranean Sea | collected 2016-01-19 | reverse complement strand
ACTAGTAACTAATTATTGATTCTTTACTACATTTTGTTGCTCATACAATGCTTTCCTCAACATTTCCACCTCCTGTCTTGCATTTCTACTCCGTAAACGTTCGCTCTCAACCCTTTCCATCAAAGACTGCATAGTTTTTTCGGAAGAGTCCATCACTCTGTTGTCCGAAAACGAAGACTGATTAGCTACTGTAGTATTGCTCAAATTGAGAAGATGGCTATTGTCACTTCTTACCGAAGGGACAGGTAACCCGGGAGCACCAGAGCTTCTATGCAATTGATATCTTGGGACCGGTGGTGGCGGTGCTACGTCATTGCGCCCAGGCGAGAAAGACAACCTTCTTCCGTTTGATGACGAGTTCATTCCAGAAGAACTATTGTCCATCAAGGCACGCGCAGGACTGCGCTGAAAAGATGCAACCTGTTCAACTAGTGTGCGCATATCGCCTAGGAAGGAATTCATCCGGTGTGATACATTTTCATCACTTGAGCTACGCTTTTCTAGTTTTGCTTCAGCACGCATAGCAGTTTCTCTTGCCACCAACTCCTGGACCTTCACATCTCGAAGTTCTTTGTGGAGCATTTTCCATTCCTCACGAAGTTCTTTGAGTTCTACTTTTCGCTCATTTCGTTCTCGTCTCAAAGCCTCCACCTCTGCAGAAAGGTCCAAATTTCGCCTTTTCCAAACATCCACTTCATCTTCTGCACCTCTTTTTATGCGACGTATTTGTTCCTGCAGTGTTTGTACTTGTGCTCGAAGAGAATTATTTTCTCGTATTTGAGAAGACAATAAAGATACGGAAGACTTATCTGTGGTAACGGCGCTAGGATCGTGCGAGTCAGATTTGGCTTTTTGTTTACTTTGCACAGCCTGTAGTTCGTCTTGCAGTGCTAAAATCCTCAACTCATACTCTGACCTAAGTTGATTTTCTAAAGCAATTATTGAGTCGCTAGATTGCGATCCATTGCTATTACTGCTGCCATTTATCTTCAGGCGTTCTTCCATTAACTCTTTGCGCAAGCGATCCACTACTGCATCATGTTCCTTCTTCATTCTCTCCATCTGGTCACGCAAGACCTCATCAAATTTCAGTTTATTTTCCTCCACCATTTTCGCAGAATCATTCAATTGTGTATGGCTGTCACGAAGAGTTGTAATTTCTTCTTTCGTTCTTTCCGCTACTATCCGGGCCTGCTCTAGCTGTGCAGAAAGCTTGATTTTTTCCTCAGAGAGCCGTTGACGCTGGAATACTAACTCATCGTTTCTCTTTTGTTCAACTTTAATACGATCCAAAACTTGTGATCTTTCCCTGAGAGCAGCTTCTGCTTGTGTCTTAAACAGGTCCTTATCTGCAACAGCATCACGCAGACTAGCCTCAAGTTTATCTTGATCACGCTCTAATTCATACACACGTATTCCAAGAGATGTTGCTAACTCATTTTCTACATTTGATTCAGTAGCTGCTGATTCGGCTCGATCAGCTCGTTCCTCTGCTGCACTTGTCAGGCGTTCAGCGTCGCGCAATTTCCTTTCTGTAACTTCAAGCTTATGATTTAAACTAGAAACTACCTTCTTCATCTCCTGAACCTCGCTGCTATCTTCTGCCTTTTTTGATTCCTTAGGGGCCTCAAGCTTAGAGACAGGCACTTCTTCCTTGCCAGAGCTTGCAATTTCTGCCTTCAAACGCTCTACGGTTGCCCTCAAGTCTTTTTCTCTCAAAACTGCGGCTTTCTGACATTGCTCCAGTTGGATTTGTAAATCCTTAATAGATTGAGTGTACCTTCCAGCTTCCTCTTTTGACAGCTTTTCCGCATCACTTCGGGCTGCGTCGGCCTTCTTCAAACGTTTTAATGCAGCTTCTAGTTCGTTTTCAAGATTCTTGCTTGTTTTAGACGCTCCAGCTTTCAGAGTAGACAATTCTTTTTCCAGGGCTTTCTCGCGCTCTTCCGCTGCTTTCCTTGCCGCCTGTGCACTACGTGCTGTTTGCATAGAATTTTGTATTCTCCGGTTTGTTGATGCAGATAGTGTATTATTTAATGACTTGACTTCCGCAAGTTCCGTTTTAAGCTTTTTATTGTCTTCCTTGAAATTTTTCAATTCCTCTTTGACAGCTGCAAGCTCTTCGTCTTGATCACTACCAACCCTCTGCAACGATGTTTGCAGATCTTTCACTTGCTTCCTAAGTGTAGTGATTGTCTGTTCCATACGAGATTTGTTTGCTTTGAGTGTTGAGAGCTGGTCTTCTAGTTCTGCTTTATTAGATTTCATGCCTTCATGCTGCCTTCGGTAAACACTAAGTTCATCCTGTACTCTCTCCAATTCCACTTTCACTTCAGTTGTTCTCCGCTCCGCGGCATGAGCTCGATCTTGAGATGCCATCAAATCATTACGCACATCTTCTATAGATTTTCGATGTTTCGAGACTAACAGATCTTGATCTTCCTTACTTTTGTCTAAGCGTTGCTGCGAATGCTCCAATTCACTTGTTAAACGCTTAATTTCTGCCTGTGCTACAAATATTTCTTTGGCAGACGTTTTTCCGGATGCGCCTTGTTCTGCAGATTCAGGCCTGATCTCATTCTCACTATTCCCTTGCTGCGATTGTTCATCTTTGAGAGGAAACATACCACTCTCTAAAATGTTCTTTTTTGATTTATTATTATTGACTTCAGTTTCTGCATCTTCTTTGGCGACAGTTGTTTCTGGATCTTTACTGTTTTCGGTCTTTATTTTCGTGCCGCCGCTATCAGTATCCTCGTCGCCAGAGTCCCAATCATCCCACTCTGCATTTTCAGAACCCTGCTGAGCCACAGTTGCAGCTTCATTTTCACTTTTAATGTTTTGCTCTTCAGGGGTACGCTTTGCCTTATTATCACTCCCAATCTGCTCCTTGTTCGTTGTTTCTCCAGGCTCGTCTTCAACGTCATCCCAATCGTCCCATGTAGACTCGTCCAACTGTTTCTTCTCAACCCCTTGCCCATCCTCGCTAGCCTGCTTTTGTCTTTCGCTATTATCCTTATCTCCTTTTGTTCTTGAAGGCTTACCTTTGCCTTTCTTGATTTTCGATGCCATGCTTTTCTTGTCCTCTTCAAGAAGCTTTTTAAACATTCGACGGTAGTGCTCGTCGTCAGGATGCTCCCACTGGCTTTCCCCAGTGCCCACATTATGATAAAATGGAACACCGTTGTCATCGATTACTTGTTCCCAGCCCTCTGGCACTGGAGCAAGCATAGACTTCTTTGCTATCCATACGTATTCAGACTGGGTTACCGGGTCGATTCCCAGGTATTTGCAATGTTCTATAATAGCTTCCTTCAGCATAGGATCATCTTCATCGAATGCGCTTCCATCTTCTACCTCCCCAGCCGACTCCTCGTCGGAGTCTTCTGTAGGTGCAACTTCCCCTAAACGTCCACCGATCACTACTGCTGAAGACCTCCTCTCTTTCGTCGTCTCGTTGCTCCGCTCAGGTGAGTTATCATCAGAGGTATGAGCTTTACCTGCAGTCGCTTCTGTTGTTGCATGAGATCCCGACTGTTCCTCCTTATCAGCGCTTCTATTCTGAAATGCTTCTGAGGCCTTGTTAAGTGAAGCGGCCTTTTTTGCCGTCTTCTTGAACATACCGAACATACTGCTTCAGAAAACCTGAAATATTATCAAAAACTACCAATATTAAAACTTGGAACTGTTGAAAGAACCGCTTTGCTAAATGCTTTCCCTCCTTTTTATGTACGTTCTTCTGTTGAAACTATAGCGTTATCCTATCGGTGCTTACTGCCTAACTCCTATCAAAAGTCCCTGCAATTCCTATTCTTATTGCCACCGCACGTCACCTCAAACTCTTCGGGAAACACCTCGCTCAAATTCTACCAAACAAGCAATGTTTATTGTCTTCCTTTGCTGTTTCAGAAGAAACGCTCTCTTCTGTACTCAAGAATAGAAATCTGTGCAAGGGCAAGATATGAACAAGTTCTAGTACCTTTTTATATTGTTTGTCTAAACGATAAGATAAATTTAAAAGACACACAATTAATAACAATAAAAAAATAACAATAAAATAAATTATATTATTATTATTATTATTTAATTTCTTTCATCATCATTTTATATTTATTTTTTTTTTTATTATTTATTGTTTAATTTGTTGTTGTTGGAGGAAGAAATTTATATCGGAAGGACTATTATTATTTATTCCTTTGGTATTTTACATACACCACAGATGATTGGAAATGATAGCAATATAGCAATGCAAGGAGGAGGATCATGACAGATATTGTATTTTATACCCTTAATATTGTATTTTTATTAAATCAGAATGTTATCAAATATACTTATTTTTATTCTAATATAAATTATTTTAAAGGTATTATGTAACAAATATATTATATACATTGTATAAAATATTCTTAATAATAACGACGATTTTCTACAAAAATAAATAACTGTAAGCAATACTGTATTAATATTAAAACATTGAAATGAAGTACTCGTAGTATCCTAAAAAATCCTTTCTTTTCTTTATTTTTTTTTTTTTTAATATATTTTTTCCGGTTCTTCTTCTTGCTAATGGTATTTGTATTAAATATAACTATATATAATGGCGTACAGGTAAAACTTAATGACTTCTCATCCACACTTGTATTATTAACAGTTTAAATTACACAATTCTTTTTTTTTTTAAATGATTCTATCAATTAATAATAATAACAGGTCTAGTCGTCTATTCTTCATCATGGTATAAAGTATTATATTAAGTAATATAAGAATTAGTTTAACTAATTACTATTCTTATACTACAGTAATGGTTTATTATAATCCTTTATTACAAGTACCAAAAAATAATAATAATTCTTCTTATTATGTCTATTACACCTCGTATATTATACTACGAGTATTAAATATTATCTGTGTAATATAATAACTGCATTTTCATTGTATTGAATGTAATACATTTTCCGGTAAAATCTCTTATGAAGCTTACGATGAGTAAATGTGATGGACACAGTAGATGTAATGAAATAAAACAATTCAACTTTATACATTCACCACACTTATTACCATGTTATGTATTAGCTACATAATTAATTTATTCGACTTCATTGTAATTACTATTATATTGGTATATTCTACAAACAAAAGTTTCATTATAGTTATTAAAGAAGGGCCAAAAACTTTTGCTTTTTTATGTAGTTAAACTAATCAAATTATATTCTAATGTGTATTGATCCTATATATTCAATTCGATCTCCTTGCTATCTATATCATATTACTCTCAATCTTCAGACATTATATTATACTGTATTGCATCAAGACTGCTTCCTTCTTACACAAAGCTTTAATTTTTCTTGAAAAATTTATGATATACGTCAAAGATATCAACATGAATGAAAACAATTAACAAAAGTATCTCACACTTGTGTAATTATCGAGATACTTCTTTGGTATCTAAAATCAATTTTCTGAACTGGATGTATGAATCTTTCGATTAGAGAGGCCCTGTCCGTAAACAAGGCGTGACAACAACACGCAAATGTATGTTTTTGTATAATTATGGTTGTGGGCTTCTCTGGAATACTTAAAACGGGCTTGCAAAAGTGCTTTGTTGTTTTGGTATTGACAATAGTGTTAAAGGTAACTGCTGCCCCGAACGCCTATTGGTTTTAAACGTTCGAGACGTCTTCAGCCTTGAGTACCGTCATTTTTCCCTGCTTATTGCCAACTTTGTATTCGACCCACTCAGGGTAGTCCAGATATTTCCTTTTCATGTCAGCCCGCTCTACTTCTGTAAAATCCAATTTATTATTTACCATTGTTTCTATTCTTGGATTCGAACTCTTTTTTGATTTATTTACACTAAAACTAGCAACCTTTTTTTCAAAGTCAACAAAGTTTGGACAGTGACCAGTCAACTCAGTCTGCTCCAAAAATAGATGTTTCCCTTCCATCTTTGCCACGGAAAAGAGACACTGTTGCTTCTTTAATATCCCGTAAACAGAGCAATCTTAACAAGTGAACAAAAAAGTTTGAATTGACGAAATGCCATCTAAGTCATAAAAAATAATTGGTTAGGTTAGTACCAAGTTACCAACCATTAATAATAACCAAAGAGAGTCGTCTTCTAATAATAATTAAAAAAGAAAGAGGAGAAACAAAAAAGAAGAAGAAGAAGGAAAGAAGAGAACACGCCACCCCTCTACTAAATACACTGCTACTATAACCAAGTACCTTCCTAGAATATTATCCGATAATAAATAATAATAAAAAAAATTGAATAATCGTAATAATAATACAGTAAAATAACACGAAATATTATTTTTGCATAATAATACTACAACGATGATGCAGTTTGTGCAATCGAAACTAAACTAAACTATCTATCGGTTTTTTAATTTAAAACTCTCCTACAGTACATTAAATTATATCTACTCGTAGCAGTCGTAGTCCTCATATTCAAAAAAAAGACACTCGATCCTCAACTTGTGATTGAACAACCAAGGTTGAAAGACGAAAAGTAGCATGGAAAGATGTAACTCCTATTTCTCAATCTAAATGAATAATGATAATAAGGATAATAATAATCTTTTATTTTGTTGTAGCTGCAAAAAAAAGTACTGTTTATTTATTAGTAGAATAGAAGAAATGTGATGCTCTCTCTCCTCTTTTCTTCTTCCTTTTATTAATAAATCATTAATAATTCTTCATATTACCTTGTTGTTGATACAATTAGATATAGAATGCGGCTGTAGAGTAGGCTGAGGGTTTCTTGCAACATTTACTATCGTACAGTTGCTGGAGAACGATCTTTTTTTGTAATTTACTTATTAGAGAGGATTTTAAATTTTTGTTGCTCTACTTCATAGAAAATTTGTCGTATGAGTGGTCGATTTTCTCGGAAAGGCACTTTTGGGGGTGGTAGGGGTGAGGATTTTTTCTTCGTTTCCCCCATAAAAAAACGCGAATTGAAGATAAAGTCAGAGTTTGCCCTAAAAGCCATTGATCGCTCCAATAGTAAAAGAAATGGAGGCAGTGGTAGTAGAAACGTAGAAAGGAAAAGCAAAAGCGTAACTTTGCAGACGCGTGTTCACCTTTCTGATAATAGTACTCACTCACGATACTTTCATGTGAGCCTTCCAAGACGCCCCGAGGGTCTAGGTTTAAAGCTAGTCGCAGTTAACCATGATGGAATGGATGCCATTATTATATTGGAGCAAAATATGGCCCATGTATATTCATGGAAACTCTCCAAACAAGAGAAAACTGAAAGAAAGAAAATTGTGCCTGGTCTAGAAATCGTTGCGATAAACGGGAAATTGTTGGAACCAAGGACCTTAGAACAAGTGCAGCAAGTCGTTCAAACTACAGAGGTTGGCGATGTTGTCTTGACGGTACGAAAAATATCCCGTACGGAGGCAAATATAATAGAGAAATTTGTAAAAAAATTGGAACCTAGTAAAGAGATTTTTCTGCTACCACATCCTCCAAAGGTGCAACAAAATAGTTTCGATAGCCCAAATAGTAAGCAACGGAAGGTGTACAAGTCAAAATCTAATCGTCGAGAAAATACGCGTGAACGTCTGGAAGAAAAGCGCAATTCTGCGAAAGTTTATTTTCCAGCGACTTTAGAGACGTCAAGAGAAACGTTTCCATATACTTCAGTAAGTTCCAAAAGCGTGCATAACAAAAAAATTGGGATTTCTGAAACTTCAAAAACAAGAGAGTGTCAAGGCTCTGAAACCTTGTCGAAAATGGAAAAAGATATAGGCGCGAGCAATCAACAACACATGGATGATGAGGATAGTGAATCTGGCATAAATAAATACAATCATGATGACCCTGAGCTCAAATCAAAAGGGAAATGGAAAGATATCAATATTGAAGAAAACATGCTGGAAAATAACGATGATATAGGAAGCAGCGGGACAAGTGTTGTAGAAGAAGAGTGTTATCATCAAGACCCACCACCGATCGACTCCACCCCTGACCCATCAGAAATACGGAAGAAACTCATAGCAATATTATCGACCCTAAAACACCATCAGGCTGCAGCTCGAAATGCACTTGTTCATATAACAACCAAAGAAAAAATATTGCAAAAGTCTCTTGGGCTAAAAAAAGATGTATATCTTCGCTTAGCTCTCCTCGAAGAAGACCAAGTTGTTGAAGCAGCCCAAGATTCTGTTAAATTACCAGGACTCAATGTAATAGAAAAGAAAGAACTATGGATTGCATGCAAAACAATGATTATGGAGGCTCGCGGGTACACCTCTGTAAAACAGAATTTAATCGACATATTGGAGACCATTAAAACGCAAATTTGGTCCATGCGTGATGCACTTAATGTTGTAGTTATTGAGGAGCAAATCAATTCGGTGAATAGTGGTGACATACTGATTCGTGCAGATGCTGATACCTCAAATGAAGACATTAGCAAGCTAGACGAAAATTTAAAAACGAAGCTTCGTCAAGCATCAAAAGTTTTGCGTCATGTCTTTAACTGCAACAGCTCCGCGAAAAAGAAAAACAATAAAATCTGCCAGAAGCCAAAATGTATAGAAATGAAAGGCCGTCTTGAGCACATGAAAGAATGCAAAAAACTCGTTCTTGGAAAGCACTGTAGAACCTGCAACAGTATGCTTTTCTTATTTAAATTTTTGCAAACAGAGCAGTCGAAAGATATTAATTTTTTTAGAAGAGAGGAGGATGAAGCGTTGGGAAAATCATTATCAATAATACTTGAAGAAGATTCTATTGACCATGAAGCGAAGAATGATTGTACCACATCGGACCATACTTTCATTTCAACTGGGGAGGAACTACAGGAACACTTTGCTGTTCAAAAGGTACTTTCGAAAGACACTATTAAACAAATAAATGCAACGGTTCTAGATCTTGATGCAGAATTGAAGAAGATTGAGACAATGTAAACGTAAATTAATATAATATTTTTAGAACTGAAAAACTGTAAATAAATGTCGTTAATATGGTCCATAGTGTAGTATTATTTTATAATAATAATAATGTTGTAAGTGTATTCCCCAAATCTCGACTATTTTACATGTCGTCTATTATTGTTTTTTATCGATAATTGATGATGGAATTAATAGTGTCTAATAAAAAAAGAAGAAGAAATAATAGAAGAACATGTTGCATGTTTTTTTTTTGTATACTTTTTTAGTTTTGATGAATTATATAATTAATATACTAATAAATAATTGAATTAATATGATATAATAATACGATGATACTACTGAAGAATAATGATAATAAATACTAATAATGGTTTTTAATGATGATAATGAATGATCGAAATGATGTAGTAAGGCTTATTACCGATATTATTAATATTGTTAGCTATCATATTATATTTATTAGACGACTATTTTTTTTTTAATAATAATATATAATAATAATAAATAATAATAATTTTTTTATTATAATTTTTGATGTAGTAGTAGTAGTATGTATGTGTGTATGTGAGTATATTAAGTACGATGTATTTCTTTTCTTAGAAGGATGCCAGTGTTGCATGTCACATCGGTTGAGTTAAAATGGAATTCATATCTTAAACAATAATCCATATTATGACAAATCTTCTACACATTGGCGCATAATCAATCTTCTGTATGCAAAAGAACTTTTAATATGGAACAACGCCCGACACTGTTGAAGCCTGTGTCGAATTTGATTCGACAGTTTTTAGTTTGTGCTTGTCATGAAATTGCTTACGTTCTTAGGCTACACCCGGCCGAATTTTACTCCATGAAACACTATGGGCATATCACTCTCCACGAAAACAGAAACTCTGAGATAAAAGACTACATTGAGGAATCGGTTGGGGCTGCTGTCGATTTGTTGGCTTCTGGAGGATTAGAGTCTTTTGTATTTGTAGTTACTGATGCCGAGTCAGATAAGCCTCTGGAACGCTATGTTTTTCGAGCTACTCTGTTTCCAGAAAGATCAACAGATACAAAATCTTTACAAGAAAAGATATATGATTTGCTTTTGAAAATAGGCTTTGAAAATGGGGATGAACCACCTCGAAAACGTATAGAAAGAAATTTTCGATGCCTTGTGATTGCTCACTCGCACAAGACAAGCATGCTACAAAGTGACAACGCGTGGACTACTAGGAACAATATGGAACTGTCAAGTCATAGAAAAGAAATCATTCCTTTAGGGTATGTTGATAGTGGCATGTTAGACTTAAAAGTTGACATTCATCGATACGCGGTTGGATAATGAATTTCTGTCATTCAAAAATGAAATGGACTACATGTTGAACACGTGGACTGAATTGTGGCCGAGATGGAGGGAAACTGGAGCTAACTGTATATACAAAAAATTTAATTATAATTTTTTATCTTTTGCTAAACTTAAGGTATAAAATTCTTTCTAATATCATATAAGTACCTTGTACAAACCTTCTCTACTCTCATACAATCTTTCCTATAACCCTGCATGTTACTAATTCAATCTTCTAGTGCGTTACTATCCTATTTAAAACATCACCTTCGCTGACTCAAAGCCCGCTGCGAATAGGGGCTTGTGTACTTATTGGCTGCACGGTCAGACGGTATTCCGATTGGATCTGCACCTCTCCGATGATTGCCATAATTACTGCCATACTTCTTGTAACTGCCCTTTTCATGACCGCCTCCTTTAATTTTCTGTAATGGCTGATTTAGCACAAACTTACTAGATCTGTGTTGTCCTGGCAAAGTAAAATTCGGTGCTGCCGATGCATTATACTTGCTCCACTGATGGCCATGATGCCCATACTCACCCCCTTGGTGTCGATAATTTCCACCAGCGGCAGGAACCCCTCGTCGACCACCATATTTGCTATGATCAGAATGACCATAAGACCCATGATAGCCTCCCCCATGGTAATTAGAGCCCCCTTGCTTATATTGATACCCTCCATAATAACCATATCCTTGTTTGCCCTTGCTATGCTTAGAATGCTTTTGATGCTTACCGTGTCTCGCGTAGTTATGTTTACTGACTTTACCGCCACCATGACGTCTATTTGATTGGTGGTGGCGTGCTTTGCTTCCCCCACCTTTCTTTATTGGCGGAAGCATTGCGTCGATTTTTGGACTTGATTTGCTTGGCTTGCTAGTGCTGTAGTTGGAGTCATTTTTTGGTGCTCGGCCTCCCCCATATCGCCTGTAATGTTGTTTCGAATCGTGATGCTGCTTTGAATTGTTTTGTTTGAACTGTTTTGATATGGACGAACTTGTGTTTGCACTTTTATTGCTGTTAGTTTGTTTTTGTTCTCGTGCATTTCGATCGGGTCTGTTTTCCTTCGGATTGGAGGATGCATCTTTATCTTTGAGAACAACGCTCTTCTCTGCCGAGACTTGAGCTTTTTCATTTTTGGCTGGTCGAGGAGAAACCCTCGGAGATTTCGTAGACACTGTCTTGCTGGAATTATTCTTTTTTGAAAATGCGTTTGACGGTTGCCTCGTGGATTGCTTTGGATGCCGCGAACTACTGTGATTTGATTCGCCCTTGCTTCTCTTACTACTTCCATCCTTACTCTTTTCGCTCCGTTGTGCCTTATCCTTTTGGTACATTTCACGAAAGTAAGGGTGCTTCAGAGCTTGCCGTGCAGACATACGATCTTCAGGATTATACATTAACAGCTTTGTAATCAAGTCAACACACTCGGGGGTAACATGCGGAATCATTTTGCTTATACCAGTGCCTTCTTTGTGTGGAAAATTAAAGTCCATGTGGCTTGCATACCGTTTAAACTTCTCCAAAAGCTGCTTGCTCGGAGTACCAAGAACATTATGAATTTTATTTATTTGATCCAGCTCGTCTGTTCCCGGGAAGAGGGGGAATAAGCCAATAATTTCAAACATGACGCATCCAACTCCCCAGCAATCCATTTTGTAGCCATAATAACCATCTGTAAGAAGACATTCAGGTGCTCTGTACCATCGAGTGCTAATATATTCAGTATAAGGTTGTTTTGAATATATTCCTCTACAGGATCCGAAATCGGCAACTTTTAAGACGTCGTCAGAAATAAGAATATTTTCTGGTTTGATATCACGATGAAAAATGCCATTGCGGTGCATATGATCCATGGCCTTCACTAATTGGTACATATAAATTTTTATCCTATTCTCTGATAAGTAATGGCGGCGACCACGAATATGTTCATATATATTCATGTCCATCAATTCGAACACCAAAGCTAAGCGCCCAGTCGGCTGATCGTACAGAACCTCATAAAGCTTAATAATGTTCGGATGGGGGGATAGTCGCCTGAGGGCCTGGATTTCTCTTAGATTGTTCACCTGGTCGATGCTATCAAAATGATTCTTCATGCACTTGATAGCCAAGTACTTGCCATTTTTTATACTTTGTGCCTTCAGTACTTCACTGAAAGTCCCCTCTCCTTTTTTGGAGATCAATCGATATTTATGCATTGGATTACTTGGGCTAACTCTTGCACCGAAACACTATTTGGACTGTAAAATTATCTTCTTTCCCTCTTCCTACTTGCAATTTCACTATTCAAAGCTTTGCTGTAATTGCGAGCTTTTTATGAAGGATATTGTTCAATTTGAAATTAACTACTTCATGAATGTGTAAGTAAGATAATAAAATGGAGGAGACCATATACTACTTATTATATTATTAATTTGTCTATCTCTCCTACTATTCCTCCTCCACCACCTCCTCCTCCTGTAAAATATATGTTGCACAATGACACAGTATTGGAAACAAGTATAATTTTTTCTATCGACTGCAAACATTAATGTGTGTATTGTGTCAGCCTTGCAATTGAATCGTTATGAAACTTCAATGAATTTCAGTGCTCTGTTTATATTAGCCATGGAGATTGCATCTACTCTATTTGCTCAGATGAAACGGGTTGACTCATTGAAGGGTTCTATCATGACTGGATTCCATGCCCTTCTGTTCAATGCTATTCTCTTATTTATTGATAACGAACTAGTTGTTCATTAGTAACATTAATCAGTTATTTATGACTGCATGGTATACAAGTATACTTTCCATTGAATCTCAACAGTATTATTGCAATGAGATGGTTTCTTCTGATAGGAACTTCCCTAAACGCTAAATAGGATTTTTTATACTTCTACATTATAAATAAGAACCAACAAATGCAGGTCAAAACGAACAAAGAAAGTAAGTTCTTCGTGAAATGCTGTTAAAGTAGTATAGTAAAAAAGAAACAATTTTGTAACAGGTACGGTTAAACCTTCTGACTGATATACCTCTTACGCGAACGTCTTTTCAGTTTCTCTCTACCTCCTCTATATTTATAATTTTATACTTTAGTATAAAAAAAGAATAAGAAACTATATAGATATATTATATCTTTTTTATACATTATATATTATATTAATGTTTACTTTTATAGATGGATTCTATATTAATAATATATTTAAAGTATAAAATTTATATTCATTTGTCGTCTACGAGTAGTAGTAGTCTTAATTTTTAGAAGTAGTGTTGACTATATAGATATTTAATACAGGTCAGAGAAACATAAAAAATAATAGTCATCGCCTGCCTAGCTGCTTGAGAATAGTCGGTCTAGCTAGTCGTTCTATTTTACGCATTGAATATTCCTATTATTGAATGGATTCCCAATACAGTATGATTATTAGAGATTTTCGTCCTTTCTTTATATTTGTATGTTTATTTGTTTTTTAATAATGTAAAAAAAGGTAATCGGCTCGTCACACCAAAATATTTTTTTTCTACATCAACACAACCTTTTTACGGTCAGGCACAAACCTTTCTATTCTCTTTTTTTAATATTTTTTTCCATTGTAATTTTTGTTATAGAAGAAAAAGATTAAAATATCCATTTCAGTATTTATTTATTTTTGTATTGTTATTATTAATAGTCCTACTACTACTACTACCTACAATAGATACAGTCTCTCTTATCTTTTTCAATTTTTTATCTAGTACTTTGTCATAATATATTCTTCAGTCGTCTCTCTCCTCCAACTACGTCCTAGGTCCTAGCTAAAATACTAAGCCACCTCCTTCTCGTCTTCTCGTCGTAAATGTTTCTCACTTCTTCTTCGTAGAACAAAGAAAGAGAGAAAAGAAATTATTCATATATTTTATACTACTGTATTTACTACAAGGATTGAATCATTCACAACGGAGCAATAATATAATAGAGAGAGTATTAGTAAGTCTATTTATTTGAAAAAAATCAGGAAAAAAGGAATACAGTAATAGGTTTGTATGATGTATATCTTTTCTTTTTTTTAATAATTATTACTATACTACTACTACCTCCTACTACTACTTTTATTATTTATTATAAAAAAACGTCGTACCGATCGATCTTTCAAATAGTCGCCTGAACAATATTGTAATACGATCAATTTCTAACTTAATACCAATCGTGTGAAATGTTTAAAAGAGAGTTTTTGATTGAAATTTTGTATTCGGAAGATTCACATAAGTTTATATTTACAAAATGAGTGCGCTTTCATCACCCTTAAACAAGTTCCGAGAACACGATCCGAGTGTCTGTCTCCTTGCTGTTCCCAAGAAAGGGCGCTTGTACAACAAGTGCTGCGATCTTTTGAAGGGGGCTGGCGTCGAATTTATTCGCCCAAATCGTTTGGATGTAGCAAAGTGTACTTCACTTCCGTTGACGCTAGTTTTTTTGCCAGCGAAAGACATTGCTCTGTACGTGAGCGATGGAAAAGTCGATATGGGAATTACTGGCGAAGACATTATCGCAGAGACAGGCGCAAACGTCAATATTGACATGAAGCTCGGCTTTGGAAAGTGTCGACTTTGCGTGCAAGCACCGGTTCCCCATGGTATTCGAGGATCGAATGAATTAGTCGGCAAAAGGATTGTTACTTCCTTTACAAAATTAGCGAAACAACACTTTGCAAAATACCCTGGTGGAGAAGAAACCCAAGTTAGTTTTGTTTCAGGAAGCGTCGAAGCAGCCTGTGGACTAGGACTAGCTGATGGTATCGTGGACTTAGTAGAAACCGGGACTACAATGATGGCGGCCGGGCTGGAAATTGTTGATGTTGTTATGACGACAGAAACTGTACTTATCAGTAACCAAAGGAAGACCAAACACCTCGCATTGATGAACAAGCTGCGAAAACGATTTGAAGGTTATATAACTGCAAAGAAGTATGATATGCTCATGTACAATGTAATGAGAGAAAACCTGGAAGCGGCAACTCAGGTTACGCCGGGAGTTAAAGCGCCAACTGTAATGAACCTTGAAAATAGCAATGGAAAATGGTGTGCCGTTCAAGTAATGGTTCAAAAAAAGGAAACTAATGCTATCATGGATGCTCTTGCGGAATTGGGTGCGACAGGAATCATTACTCTCGAAGTAAAGAATTGTCGAGTGTGAACCTCCTTATTTACCAAGGCACGCAAGCCAATGCTTGAGTTCAACAACCCAGTTTCAAAATAATTGAATTTTTTGAATTTAGAATTGCATGTAAAGAGTACTATTCCTTTCTTAATTTTATAATCTAACTCTCGCAGCATTCGCGTGGCCGTGCAAACCTTCTATTAATGCAAAATTTTCAGCATCCTCAAGCAAAGGTCGTGCAGACACATCACTCTCAAATTTCATAAATGTTCTAACACACAGAAATGTCAAAACGCTTAAACCACCACTGAATCGTGCAGTTCCTGATGTTGGAAGAGTATGATTTGGGCCACTGGCATAATCGCCCGTTACTTCTGCACAATTTTCTCCAATAAAGACAGCACCATATGAGTCTAACCTATCAGCAACTGCTGTCGGCTCGGCAGTATGTACTTCCAAATGCTCAGGTGCTAATACATTACAACATTGGATTCCATCTTCAAGATTTTCTACAACCACACACATTCCGTTGCGCCTTAATGATTCGCTAGCTACACCTGCCGTGGGAAGGATAGAGAGCTGCTCATTCAGTTCTTTTTCAACGTCTAAAAGAAGTTGTTCGGATGTACTGACCAATACGCTGGACGCTGCCGTATCGTGCTCTGCTTGAGCGATCAAATCGGCGGCAACGATCTTGGCATTTGCAGTTTCATCCGCGAGCACGAGAACCTCTGAAGGCCCTGCCAACATGTCAATACCCACTTTACCGAACACTTTTTTCTTTGCTGCTGTAACAAAGGCATTTCCAGGGCCGACAATTATGTCGCACTCGGGGACCTTCCCAACACCGTACGCCATTGCAGCAATGGCTTGAGCACCTCCTATTTTCAAGCACACGTCAGCCCCTGCAACATGAGCTGCTGCAAGAGTTTCATCAGTAGGTCTTGGGGAAGCGACACATACAGTTTCACAGCCTGCCACTCGAGCTGGTATTGCAGTCATCAGTACGGACGAAGGAAGTGGGTAGCGACCGCCTGGGGCGTAACACCCCGCTGCTTTTACGGCCCTTACACTATGCCCAGCGTTTCCACCAAGAATGGGCATTTCAAACGGCTGCAAGGCCGCTTTTTGCTTCTCTGCAAATAATCTAACGCGCTCGGCCGAACGTTTCAAAAGCGCTTGGTGTTCGGCTGATATACGATTGAATGCTTCTTCCATTTCCTTCTTTCCAATGACATACGGTGCGTCCGCAGAGGGCATATCTCCAAAGCGCACGGCGTATTTTATTAAAGCTGTCTCTTTGTTATTGATCACGTCCGTCACAATATCATTTACAATTCCATTAATAGTCGGATTTTCTGACGCTCTCCATAGCGTGACCTCTTTGGTTAAAATTTGCTCTTTAGAACAACGCCTCAACGCAATTTTTTTCATCTGGACGGCGTCTTTATCGTCTTCGACAAGCCATGCCTTCAATTCACTCAAGCCAGGTGACATCACAATATCTGCGCCGGCAAGGCTGACCAGCTCTCGTACGCTCTTGTCAGTTCCATTAGGGAGCTTGACTCCCACCCCTGTTATTCCAGCAGCCCTTGCAGCACGAATATCATCAACAGTATCCCCGAGCATGTAAACTTTTGTGAGACTGGGCGATTTTCCTAAATTTTTAAGTGCTTTTAAAACGGGTCCCGGGTCTGGCTTTGGGTTTGGCGTATCTTCCATACAGACAAGGGTTTTAAAGCAACTGTCTAATCCATGAAGTTTCAGGAAATATTCAGCTTCTTTCCTGGGACGACCAGTAACAACTGCTGATGGTATTTGGGAAGTAACTTTTTCCAAAAGTTTTTTTTCCGGAATAAGGCTTTCCTTGTCCCGTAATCCACCCAAGTAAAGCTCCTGGAATTTATCGACGACATTATCGTAACTAGTTTTATTTGTTGAGTCTTTCTCCAGAATAAGACGGTGCGTCACTACCCAGTCATTATTTGCGTCTCCCTTTGCTTTGCAATTATTGATGTCCTCATCAGTAACTACAGCCCCAAAATATGCGGCAGTTTCTTTTATTGCGGCCCGGTAGCTTTGGCTAACCTCCGCTAGCACTCCATCCATGTCAAAAAGAAGTACCTCGGGGATCGACGACTCCGAGTGAACGACTTCAGCGGTCTTCGGTACCAACGCTAATGCTGCGTGCAATCGTTCCATATCCTGCGGACGACCGATACTTATCCTAATGTAGCGCTCAAGAGCTCCGCCTTGAGTTCCAAAAAATCGAATCATAACACCCTGCTTTGTCAACTCTTCTGCAACTGATTTCGCTGCAAAGCCATGCACTCTACACAAAACAAAATTCGCGTCTGTTTCAACAGGAGTAATCCAATTATATTGATCCCGTAAAACTCCAACCAAAGCTTTTGCCGCTTCAGCTACGGTATGAACGTTTGACCCTTTGCGAACCAGTTCTTCCTTCATTTCTAAAGCCTTGATAGCAGCAGCTTCGGCAACACAATTAATATTATATGGTTGCTTTGCTATTAGCATTGCTTTAATTATCGTCGGATGGGCCAACGTATATCCTACTCGAAGCCCAGCCAACCCCGCCCATTTCGACAGAGTTCGCATCACGACAACATTCGCATACTTTTTCACCATAGAGAGCGATGGAGACGGTGCTCCATTTAAGGCTTCTACAAACTCCATGTATGCTTCATCAAGGACAATTAGTGCACCAGTCTGAGCTAATGCTTCAACGTCTGCCAAAGACGTCATAGTCCCTGTGGGGTTGTTTGGGTTTGCTAAAAAAATGATAGAGGTATTGTCGGCTTGCTTCTTCACGGCATTCACGTCAATACAAAAGGTGCCATCCTCCCTTGGAATTTCTTCCATTTTTATTTTGTTCAAGCGGCAGAGCGCAGCATACATGCCAAATGTTGGTGTCGGTATAATCGCGCGTTTCGGTGCAATTACCCGTAGGAGTACATCAAGGCAGTCATCTGAGCCAGCGCCTGCAACAACGTTCTCTTTGGTGAACCCTTCGTGGGTAGCTGCTATTTTACTTCTTAAAACTTCTTGGCTGGGATCTGGATACACGTGGTAGAATTTTGTAGCGGCCTCAGCAGCTTTAAGAACTTCTGGATGAGCACCGTAACTCATTTCATTCGCATTTAATTTCGCCACGTCGTCTTTGGGTGGGGGAACGCCGTGATATGAGGGCCCAGATGCAAGGGCGGCAGCGTTCGACAGAATCTTTGGCAGTGTAGCAGCCATCTTAGAAAAATCTCACTGTGTTGTACGCTGTAGATTTTTGGAAATAATTTAAACTGTTCAGCCCTTGATAATGAAATTCAACTCGTGCACATGTGTTATTAACTTTATTTTATTATATTTACTATTCTTCGTTATATCAAAAGACAACCTGCTAATGGAAAAAAAAATCATCATAATAATAATATTACCAAGTAGTACCAAGTAGTAAGTATGAAAAAGAAAAAAAATTACAAAAATAATAATCGTATTATCATAGGTAATAGTAAGTAGGAGAGAAGAAGAAGAAGAACAAGAGGAGTCGTCGTGTGACATATAGAAAGAAGTATCTTTTTTTTCTTCGTCATCCTAATATTGTTGCGCATAAATAGTCGCGTCTTCTAATTATTATTATTATTATTGAAAATTCATACTAGAACGACTTTTGTTAAAATATAGCTTTATTATCTTGGTAGGTATGGAAATAAACATAGAAGAAGAATGAATGAATCACCACTGTTCAATTTAACAAGTAATAATAAGCAGCTTTGATTGAAGGGGAAGAAAAAGTGTGAAAAAATAAAAAGTGTGTGACGAGTCAATACGAAATATGGAATTGGTCGTTCTGACGAGCTAATGTCTTTTATTTTATTAGTGTCTATAAATAATATACGAGTAGACGACTAGATATACTAAAATAATTATATGTACGACTATTGATAGATAATCTAGACTACGAAGAGTCTACTTCTCGTAACTGTGAAATCGACCTTCGTCGTATATTCTATATGGTAGTGTGTCTAGTGTATCCTCGTAGACGACTATACATTTGTTTATAATAATTATAATCTAATAATAAAGTACACACACTAGACGACTACTATATTGCATTATTATGTGTCTCCTTGTATTTTTATAATTATTAGTCGTCTAGTTATTTGATACAAACGTATACATGGTAGTCTCTAGTAATAAATAAGAGACGGCGAACAAATACTACCTTGGTACTACGAACAAAATACTAACTAGACGACTATTTGTTTGAAGGAAGTAGAAGAATTTCGGAAGAACGAAAAGTTTTCGAAAGTATTCGTAAAAAAAAGGACCAAAAAAAAACGCATAATAATAATAATAATTAATTTTACTATTTCTTTTTGTAAATTATACTATTAATCTATTAATACAGTACTTACTAAAAAAATAGAAAATGAGAAATTTTTATGAGCTATTTGCAAATGCACCACTTTTCCCAAAAAAAAAAAAAAGTGGTGCATTTGCAAATAGCTATTTTCTTAATTAACTACCGTGGTATAATAAATAAGCAAAATCAAAGCAGAACACTAGTCGAAGTAAATGAAACGACGTGCACAAATAAAATATAAAAGACAACAACTTATAACTGCAGTACCGTAGCTTTGCAGTAAAATGGTTTGAATTTAAAACGTTTGGAAGCGTATAATTTAACGATCATTTTTCCAAACCATGGCAGACAACCCTTCAAGTCCATCTGGTTTAAATTGTTGACCTTTATATTTTAATTCGTAACGTTGCATTACTTTGTAGCCGTTATTTGAGTAAAATCGTTCGTTGTCTTCTCCACTACATTCCAGGTAGGCCGGCACATTCATCCTATGTGCTGCATCAAGTATGAATGTCATCAACTTTCTTCCGTGCCCTTGGCCGTGAAATCCAACAGCAGAAGCGAAAGCGAGGACATACAAGTGAAGGCCACTAGCATGGGTCTTATGGCTTTTCTTCATTATTCCATCGACCGCCGTCATTCTTCTTTCTGAATCACCACTTTTCATCTCCGGTGGCATCATGCTAAAGCCACCCAGTTTCTTTGCAATTTGCCACATTTCACACATGCCAGTGTCGTACAGTTTTTTGTTGCTAGGAGGGAAAGTGACTGTTGCAGCTACAATCTTTCCGTCTGCATTTTTCAATGCAAAGCAACCACCGTGACGGAGTCCAGTATGAGTTACAAACGCTCCTAAATATTTGAAAAATTTTACGCGAGCGGGAGACGGCTCGGCAGTCAAAACGGAGGCTGGATTTTCTCCAGAAGCGTTCGAATCGTAAGCCCATGAAAGAGTCGCTTCTGGTCGCGAACTGGAAGAACCACAAAATGAATCTCCAATGCAATCGCTGAATTCCTTAATTAGCTCCTGTTCAGAATTCTCTGTTACCTGAATTATCCCTTCAGGAAGTCCGGCGGGACCAGCATACACTTCTGGCAATACCGCCAAACTACTAGGAATACAACACTGGCCCATATGTTTTCAATATAAAACTGTTTTGTTTACCTACTAGAAAATAGGTGTTAGAGGGTTGGCTATATCTAAAGACGTAAATGTAATTTATCATTTAGTATCTAACGATAACAGTTTCATTCTTTTGTTTTATATTTTGAACATATTACTTCATTTTTTTTTTTTCGTTGTTCTTTCTTCTTCTATTACTATTACACCATAATTAATAATAATATAATGAAGAAAGAAAAAAACAATAGTCTAAATAAGCCGTCCGTGTATAATAAATAAAACTGTATACTGCATAGTAATGATACATCTCGATACGAGAGTATATTTGTCTCGCTTGTTATAAATTATAAATAATCGATATTATAATTATTAGTAGAAGAAATATAAACATCAACTACTTCTTGGTAGACGAATAATTATGAAATCATCAATAAATATATATTGTTACATTAGACGACTATTATAATAAATAATAATAAATGTAGTAGTAGTAGTGCTAAGGTAGTAGTAAAAAAAAAAAAAACTCTTCTCTTTTTTTTTTAAATTATTATTGTTGGATGACCATTTTTAAAGGAATATTTGTACGAGTTCTGTACATAATAAATAATTGATAGTTAATAATTTCGTCAATTTAAATAATGATATGTACTTAATGTAAATATGTCACTTCGTACTTTTATTCGGAGCTACAATTTTGGTAGGTTAAAAACTCGCAGATACACCGTTAGATTTGTTAGTAGTGGCTGGAAATGTAGATACAGTAGGAAACAACAGGTGCCTTCGTCGGACACTATGAAGATCAGGAGACTATCTTCAAACTCAGTGTCACAAGTTTCTCCTCGTCAATCGCAAAAGGAATTCGGCATGCACTGGCATTTTTGGAACGCTATGTTGGCCATCGCCCCAGCTTGTGGGTTGTGGTATTACCTTCACTTTCCGGTAACCAAAGAAATGAGAGAAATGGCAGAAATGCAGAGAGCCAATGCAGAATTGAACGCGGCCAAAGAATCAAACAGGAATCAGCGCTCAAGCCGTAGCGACGAAACCGTAAATATATCGGCTGAGCAAGAAAATAATGAGCTGGAAGAAAGAATTTTAAATTTGGAAAATCAGCTTAAGAATTTAAATAAAATCATCTGTGAAAGCAAGCCGTCTGCAGTAATAGTTACAGAAGATAAAACGCTTCTTGAAGAGAGCAGTTCTGGTAAAATTGAAACTGATCCTGATGGAGCTACAGAAGATGAGCCTAGCAAGATAGATACTGCAGATAAAATATTGGAAAGTTCAGATAAAACATTGGAAAATTCAGGCGTAAATGTTAAGTCTCAGGAATAATATGGAATTTTTCGTACTGCGAGTTATCGCTGTGTAGACATCGTAGGCGCTTCAGAATGTTTTATCGTTTGCATCACCACGCTTGTTAAAAAAATATTTTTTTGTGGTTGAAATTAGTTTTCATGGTTAATTATTTATACCAAATTTAAAATAATCTTCAGGTAATACGCCCAGGCAGGATTGAATCTTGTGCAATGTTTCCAAGGACTACTCTTTATTGATTATTAGCTAGCAGACCTTTAGACAGTAAGGATAGTTATTACTACTTACTACCTTTATATAATTTTTATAATAATAACCTAATAATAATTAATGAATAATAATTATT
>JACLAC010012890.1_pt1 | contig 22540 bp, 11 predicted proteins | sample 8027881 | NCBI WGS metagenome assembly JACLAC01 (sample SAMN15725517, study PRJNA655200) | protist metagenome | isolation source: fluorescence activated cell sorting (FACS) single amplified genomes of... | place: Spain: Blaines Bay Microbial Observatory, Mediterranean Sea | collected 2016-01-19 | reverse complement strand
TAAGCGGATATTCGGCTTCAACCTGTAAATTATCTGGCTGACTACTACTGATACCATCAATAACGAGATCAGCACTACCCTCATTCCTCAACTGCAACTTTCGCTGATGTTCCAGGCCTGCATACAGACTGCTCAAGGTTAACTTATCACCCTCATCCACATCCAACACTACCAACTCAGGTCTTAAATCAATGTTTGCTATCTCTACTAGTCCACTGCTAATCTCATTATCAGACAGGTTGTGTTGAATAGAATATAATTCATGGCCATTGATCGGGTCAGTTAAAGTCAACGTGAGAGGATCATCTCTCTGGTAAGTTGGAATTCGATCTTCATCAACGTTAGCTGTTAAGTCAAAGTTTAAAATAACGAAACGAAAATCTTGATTTGTTTCTTCTAATGACTCGGTCTCGATAAACCCTTTAGATGTTGCTAACTCAATATCGATTATTGCCGGTTTTTGTCCGGTAACTTGTCCAGTAACTACTAACAACTGAGATATATTAATAGGTAAAGTGGCACTGACCCGGATTGTAGCTACTTCACCTATTATTATTCCGTTGTTTTCAGTCAGGCTACTATCTATGACTGAATCTCCGGTGGGACCAACAATTCGGTAATAACCAACCAAACCGCTCTCACTTCCAGACAGTTCAGAATACATAAAATCTATAATTTGCTCTTGCGACAGAGCTTGATCCCAGAAGCGAACTTCGTCAACCTTACCCTTAAAGTGCTTGTCAGTCTTACCAATAAATTTGACTGTATTAGGCGTCAATCCATCTGCCAGAACCTGCATAGGTACTTTTCCGCTCAATGGCACACCAGATCCTGACTCGGAAAAAGTGTGTTTTTGAAGCCCATTTACGTATAAAGTATAATCTTCTCCATCAAAAGTGACTGCAACATGGTTCCATGCATTTTGCTCTAAGACCGGTGAATCTAGATTTGTCGTCGCACTAAACCAGGTACTACCATCTCCAAACCCATAATGTATACCTGTGTGTTTTTTAATGTAAATGCTAGGTGGTCTCGTATTTGAACTCGACGAAGAAGAACCAATTATCCCTGCCCACTGATTATTAGTCGATCCGTCTGCATGAACCTGCTCTTCGGGGTAGATCCAAAGCTCCTGAGTAAATGTATTACCCAGTACCGGTCCACCTTCACCCAGATCTACGTATTCGCTAATACCATTAAAACTGAGAGCATAGTTTTCGGCCCACCCAATAGATCCGCCATAAATTAGCAGTATAATTAGATAAACACTTAATTTTTTGAGTTTCAGTTGCATACGGATAGTACCGACCAAATACCAAAAGCAAAAAGATTCGTGGTGAACATGATCTGCGGCCAGAGAAATCGATCCCAGCCGGGAAATTGACCTGAACGGAAAACGAAATTATCGAATTGCTCTAGAAATTTGTTGTTTGGACAAAAATGAGTATTCCGTTGCTGAAAGCGGACACAAAGAAACCGGTAGGAAAAGAAAAGCCGCAGATACGAGAACAACGAATTACCCGCTGTCATATGTACTCCTTTTGGACTTTAGCTTAACAAGGCTTAGACCAAACAGGTGAGTATGTTTTGGGGAAAGCGTTTGGCTTTCCCCAAAACATAAATCTGCTACTTTAAAATTACCATACGACGAGTTTGGGTATAATCTCCAGCTGTAATATTGTAGAAATAAACACCACTAGCGACAGTCTCACCAGTTTCTGTTTTACCATCCCAATAAGCTGCTTTATCTCTACTACTATAGATACCCGCTGATTGGAACCCAACCAGAATCTGACGAACTTGGTATCCTGCCACGTCGTAAATGGTGATTGACACCTCAGAATCTTGATTTAACTCAAAAGGAATCCATGTTTCTGGATTGAAAGGATTAGGGTAATTCTGCAATAAACGTGTCAAGTCGGGAACTGGGTTATACTGTAGTTGAATCTGACGATAGGCAGTAGCAACCTCTTCTCGATTGATGGCAAACTGACCATCTGCAACTCGCTTACCATTGCTACCAATTACTTCAACTTTAACTAGGTCACCTTCAGAAACAATATCTCGACGACTGAAGTCTACCATAGGTAATTGGAAATCATAACCCCGGTTTTGGGATTCAGCTAACTGTTTCCCAGTGGTTTGGTTGATGGCCTTCAGAGTGTAAGTCTCATTTAGATCAACCATTTGTCGAGTAAGCGTGCCACTAACTACGAAAGCCCAGGTATTAGTGCTTACTACTGAAGATGGAGCTAGGCCAGTACCATTAGTGTCACCAAGCACTGATATAGCCACTTCCCCATTATCGATTAAAAACTCTGGGTTATCGGTGAAATTAACTACGTCAGCCAATCCATCTTGATTGGAATCAGCAAACACGTATCCACTGTCTTGGTCTCCCTCAACGGCGATCAATTGCCCACCGTTCATATCTGAGAAGACGTATAGACCATTAATCTGTATCTGTATCTCAGGATCAACCATGAAGCTACTAAATTGGTAAATCGGACCATCGCCGGGTAGATTTAACGACCAACTTGCTCCAGGTGGCAGAACGCCATCAAGCTCGACTCCAGGTGTCCCAACACTAGCAAGATCGGCAAGGTCTACAGGCGAAACCTGAATCGGTTTTTGGCCACTGAGCTCGTATTCGCCATTAACCGGAGTTAATTCCAGATGATTTGGATCAAAAATGTACAAACCATTTATCGCGGCTGACGGCGAACCTGTAGGATTCACAAAATTTTCAAATTTAAAAACTTCAAGCCCTGCATAGTTTGCAAGACCAGGAAGACTCTGAACCGGATTCAGTAATCCAGTCCAAGCTTTACCTGTAAAGGCTACTTGGCCTCCAGCCAACGTATTGATCAGATAGGATTGCCCACCCTGAATATCAAACCCAGAAGCCCCTGATTCGTTGTTGAGGTGAGTTTCAAATTCCGGTGCCCACCAACTCTCGGTATTGTAGCGAATGATCCAGGAAACATCGACCGCCAGCTCAGATTCTAAATGATCGATCAGCGTTTGAGCCGTAAATGGAACCTCAGGCTTTAGTGGGATTGAGATTAGGTTAACGCCTGGTTTCAGGTTGATAACAGCCTGTAGTGGTGCTTTGGCCACGTCCATTTCAGCCGAAATGGCCTGCGCCAAAACTGCATCATGAGCTTGGCGGTTATTCTGCAAATATACATCCATGAAGGCTTGTGTACTGAACTCGTTATTATCTCCTCTGGGATAAGATGAGAGGTCGACCTTTAGAGCTAATATTTTTGCAGGACCACTCTTATCTGTCATCAATCCCCATTGAAACTCGGTTTTCACCCCGTCACCTTCTTCAACATAACCATAGCTATCATGACCTTGGCCTAAAAAATGGGCAATCACAAGAAGCCCTTGATCACTAGTGAGAGGATCTTCAAACTCAATAGTTATTTGATCACCTGCCACCACAGGAGACTCGGAAGTAATTTCAGACCCGTCCCATAAAAATGTAATTCCACTAGGATCATAGACTATAGATATAATACTCCCCTCTGTAGCAGAATCGGAGACTTGAGACATAGGATTAGTATAGTAACCCCAATAAGAATCTGGGAATGTACGATATGTGCCTAAAGGGTTATTATCTCCGTCGCGATCCTCAACCACTTCTATCAGCCGACCGTATTCACCAGCATCAGCATCCCAAACGTACAAGCCCCGAATCCAATCACCATCATCGATACCATTCCCATCAGAGTCGTAGTCAAACTCATAAATTGGACCGTCGGCATCAACTACAGCTCTGGAAGCAGAGGGATCATAGACTATAGATACAATACTCCCCGACGTAATAGAATCGGAGACCAGGAATGTAGGGTCACTGGAATCCCAATAAGAATCTGGGAATGTACGATATGTGCCTAAAGGGTTATTATCTCCGTCGCGATCCTCAACCACTTCTATCAGCCGACCGTATTCACCAGCATCAGCATCCCAAATGTACAAGCCCCGAATCCAATCACCATCATCGGCACCATTCCCATCAGAGTCGTAGTCAAACTCATAAATTGGACCGTCGGCATCAACTACAGCTCTGGGAACAAATCCCTGTACCAGTGAAACATGAATACTCTCGTCGTCAGGCAAATGATCATAATCAACAATCCTTGCGTGTTTATCCACAACTGACATTGTATGAAAAACGTCGTCGTCCTCGTTGTAAGTTATCGGTATCAATTGATTATTACTACTATCCCAGTAAAAAAATCCATATAATGCTGCTGTAGTCCCATCGTCACCATCATGATTAAAGTCCCAAAAATTCCAGATAGGTGCTTCGGCAGAAAGAGTCGCTTCCTCGATGTCTAATTGTAACTCAGTCTCTAGTTGAATCGTACCCCCGTTGTAAAAAACAGAATCGAGCCAAAGTTCAGCGGGATTAGTCGAAAAATCATGTCCTCCACCACCTGCCCACTGATAAACGTCGTCGTCCTCGTTGTAAGTTATCGGTATCAATTGACCATTACTACTATCCCAGTAAAAATGTCCAAATAATGCTGCTGTAGTCCCATCGTCATTATCATGGTTAAATTGCGAAAGATACCAGATAGTAGTTCCTTCAGTAACTAGGTCTCCCGGCTGTGGACTCGAACCTTCACCTGCTGTATTTGCGTCATAGTAGTCATTCCAGCCTGTGATATTGGCTACAGGGATGCTGGGGCCACCGGCTGTGGGCGTTAATAACTGCGTCTCCAGATCGAAATTATACTCACCAGCAGGCACGGGCTGGGAGGGGGCGGCATTTTCCATCTCAATCATGAGTTGCCCCTCAGAAATGTCAAAAGTTTCAAGTCCTTCTTGGCTCTCTACCCCAACTAAAGTAAAAGCAAACAAAAACAAAATTACAGCGATATAGCAAATTTGATTCATTCTTGAATTTTTCTTTTTCATTTTTTTATCCTCCGTCAGTTACTTTAAGATAACCATACGGCGGGTTTCTGAATAGTCGCCGATCTGAATGTTATAGAAGTAGATCCCACTGGCTACGGTTTCACCGGTTTCAGTCTTGCCGTCCCAATAAGCGGCCTTATCTCGACTGCTATAAATACCTGCCTTTTGGAAACCGATCTCCAGCGTCCTTACCGTTTTCCCAACTACATCATAGATGTTAACCGTAACTTCTGCGTCTTGGCTAATTTCGAAGGGGATCCAAGTCTCTGGGTTGAAAGGATTAGGGTAATTTTGTAATAACCGGGTTAGATCTGGCACAGGATTAGATTGCATTTTTACTAACCGATAAGCAGTCGCAATCTCTTGCTGACCGATGATGAATTGACCGTCAGCAATTCGCTTGCCGTCGCTGCCTATCACTTCCACTTTCACCAAATCACCTTCAGCCACTACGTCTCTACGACTGAAATCGATCAAAGGTAAGCGGAAATGAAGACCTTGATTCTCCATTTCGGCCAACTGCCGGCCATCATTCACATTAAAAGCCCGCAAGGTATAATTCTCCTGCTGGCTAACCATCTCCGGTGTTAACTCTCCAGTAACTAAAAAAGCCCAATTATTGTTGCCAATCAAGGAGCCAGGTGCGCTAGACGGTGCTGGATTTAACTCTCCAACCCAGGCCTGACCGTAAAATCGAGCTACGCGGTTAGTACTGACATGCACGATATAACCTTCGCCACCTCGAACTGGAAAATCTGTCATACCCCCACGTTGATCAACGCCCGGGATAAAAATGTTGAATTTGCTTTTTGAGGAGTCCTCGTCAGCCACATGGTGAATAATCCACCCCAAGTCTTTGTAAGGTTTCAGACCAACGAATACTCCAGATTGATCATAAACAAAGTCTACCTGTTTCCAATCAGTATGACTTCCAAAATCGCCTTCCATTTCTAACAAATAATCGTAACCGATGACCTTATCAGCCTCTCTCAGTAAAATGTCTATGTCCCCAATACTCATAAGGGCTCCAGTCAAATGTGAGTCCAAAGACTGCACAGAACCATAGAAGTCTACTGCAACTGAAAAGTCACTTCCGAATAAGGGAAGAACATTTAACGTAAAAGATGCGCTGTCTGTGTTGACCCAGCCAACATCCGCAGCCATATTAATAAGATCAGAAGTTGGTGTAGTTGGAATTTTTGTTGAATTATCATGATGTGTCCGCAACCGGTCAAGCAAGCCGCTTGCACTCAGCTCGGATTGGCGTAAATCCAATGGAAGACCGATCATATTAATGCCGCGTTTTAAATTGACAGTGGCAGATACCTCTGGCAGACTGAATATTTGAACACCCTGATTCAGTAAACTCTCAAAATCTTCGGGTCGGATACTTGTACCATCGGCATAGATCGTCAAGTCGAAGTCCGATTCTGTCTGGGTAAGAGAAGGGGCACTCGCCATATTACTTTTCTTGGCGTCCACTAATTGCTGGATTGGACCAATATCACTAATATTCGGGTTTTCACCAATATCCAAAAACCTCAAATCAATCAACACATCCAATTGGTGTAATAGACCTCCATCGTTATTTTGAAAGATCTGATTGTTTCTTAAAAATAAATGAGTCAAATTAGGTGGCAAATCATTCATGTTCTCCAAACCAGACAAATCAGTCTGGTTTAAATTTAATCCTTTTAGACTACTCATATCGCGCAGTTGAGTCCAATCTTCTACTTTGCTTCGGCTCAATATTAACTTTTCAATATTAGGTAAATGATCCAAAAGGTGGTCTAGTTTCAGCAAATCCTCATGAGACCCCAAATCACTTAAATCCAGAAAGTTGATGTTTTCCAACTGTTGCACATCGAAATCCACCATATCTGGCACGTCATCGTTCAAGTAACCGAAATATTTCCGCTTAAGCCTCTGGCGGATTTTACTTTCTACTGGTGGTACATATATGCGAATCTCACCTGCAGAAATAAGACCTGCTGGATCTAAACTGCCAAAATTATTGCTATATAGAGAACTTAGTTCCCGATCGATCACATAGCCAAGCTTCGAACTGTCAGGGCCGTAGAACTCCATAACCGGGTGCAGGTACGGCCCATCAGCTATTCCGGCCCGTGCCGACGCCCCGGAAGCACCATAGGTGTAAATGCCATAAGGCAATCCAAAACCAGCTGACCCCATGCCAGGAGATGTCTCAATAACCTCATAGATGAGCCCTACCACCAGCTGAGAGTTAAGATAATCTTCGAAAACTTGCGGATCATCCGCGAATTCAGAGAATGCGACCTCATCTTCCATATCAAAATACTGGCCAGGATTAGACAAATTCTTTTCTACCAGAGTCAATACCTGATCCGTAAGATTGTAAACATATCGCAAGTTACTCTCCAAACCACTTGGAGTAAGAAGAATCGGCATTCTTTGTTCCGAATCAGCGACACTAACCAACACTGATAAAGCCAGAAAAAGAAAAAATAGAAAGCTAAATCTTGAATCACGAATTAAAATTCGCTTAATCATTATCTTAGTCCTCCGAGCCCACCGGCTCTTGTGCAAATCCATTGATCAAAAACGTTTTCGATTATCATCATCTGTTTAAAAGTTGAGTTGCTCGGCTACCGTAAAACAGTCTGCCTTTATCATGCTATTTATTTATAAATACAAATCTCGATTCTGTTATTTTAAAATCACCATACGCCGGGTTTGCGAATAGGTATCAACCTGAATATTATAGAAATAAATCCCGCTAGCCACCTGTTCTCCGGTTGAAGTTTTACCGTCCCAATAAGCCGATCTTTCGCGGCTAGTATATATCCCTGCTGGTTGGAATCCAACTGGCAACAGGCGGACTAACTTGCCGGAGACATCATATATAGATATGGTTACTTCTGAATCCTTACTAAGTTCAAAGGGAATCCAAGTTTCAGGGTTAAATGGATTGGGATAGTTTTGCAGTAGTCGAGTAAAACCAGGGATCTGATTATACTTAATAGACGGCTGTATGTAAGCCTGAATTAAATCTTCGGATCTAAGCATGAAATCGGAGTAACCAACCAGCTGCTGTTGACTATCGGAAACTTCTAGTCGCAACTGTTGCCCTTCATGCACCACAGCTTGCCGGCTCATGTCAACCAAGGCTAACCGAAATTCAGCATCTACACTGGTAACTTCTTTCAAGACTTTTTTATTCTGCTTCAGCTGAATGGTGTAATCGTTTTCAGCCGACAATTCTGAGGGGATTTTCCCAGCCACTACAAACGCCCAAGGCTCAAGCCCAAGGGAGCTTGGTGCCGAAGCCGAAGTGATCGGATTGTTCGCACCCTGCCAAGCTGTACCTGAAAAATTGACTGTATGAGCTTGATCATCGGGGCTGACTAGGTTAACAATATAACCTTCCCCACCAGTGACGGGAAAATCTTTATTTGATTCATCACCGTTCAAATAAATTTGGAACCCAGCTTCTACTTGATTTGCTTGAACAGTACGATGGTAGCGTATGATGAGTGAGATGTATTTTTCCTCAACAGTTGTTTCATCCTCAACAGTTGTTTCATCCTCAACAATTGTTCCAGCAAACATTATCGGTTCTCGCAGATTACCGAGATTCCTGTCTGCGATTAATTTAATAGGAGACTTAGAGAGAACGGGGATCGATTCCGTTTCTGTACCATTTGGAGACCAACGAAAGGTAAGATCCTCTCCTCCAAGATCAGTGTAAATGGTGATTTGGAACATCGGTAATCCACCCAATGCAGCAGGAGCAATGGTGGGTTCGTTTTGTAGCCCTCTGATTTCATCACCGACAAAAGCTGCTAATACCCCATCGCCTACAACATCAGCCTCATTAATAGTTACCAACGCTGTCAGAGTCATTGTTGATTGAAAAGTCGCCGGGGTGATAGCCCAAACATCATCTACTTCTACTTCCCCATCATTTTCGCCTTCAGCCAATGCCGCAGCTGGAGCACTGAAAATTGGCTCCATTCCACTGACAAGATAATTAGCGAAAGTACTAGCTGTAAAACCGTGCCCTGTATCCAAAGGTACCGAGATCATATTCAGGCCGCGGATCAAATGTAAATCGAAACTGCTGACGTCGGAGATAACTTCCACACCCATACCAGTTAACCGTCCAATCTGGTCAGCTGTCAGTTGAGTGTTACTAACAATCACGATTAGGTCTGGGTCGACGTTAGTTGGGGCGGCTCTAAGTCCTGGTGCAGCCGTGAACTGGCCTGATGACAGTTTTTGCTCAGCTAATTGGACTATTGGGGTGGCATCAGCAATTGGATTATCACTAATGTCGAGCAAACGTAGTTTCCTCAAATCCTTCAATACACCTCTGGTATCGTCATCATTTACACCGTTGCCTGAGAGATTCAGCTTTTCTAAACTAGTGAAGCCTGTTAACTTATCAACCCGACGGAATCTAGTTTTCTTCAGGTTCAGAGTCTTTAATCTGGGTAATTTTATTCTATCGTTAGCTGTCTTATCAAAGAGGGCATCGGCTGTATCCTGATCAATCCCCACTGGCTCGCTCAGGTCTAGTAGTTCTATATTTTTCCCGTCCAGAGCTTTCAAAACGGAGGGGGCAGCACCTTTACGGAGCGGATTTTGACGAAGGCTTAACCGCTTTAGACTTTCTGACTCAAATCGACCTTCGAAATTAAGATCTGTAATTTGGTTTTCCGCCAAATTAAGGTCGGTTAGATTGGGCATGTCTAGCCCCTTCAAAAAGGATTTGTCTAACCGATTACCTCTTAACTCACATCTTTTTAAATTTTGGGGCAATCCTTCTATTAGTTCATCTGCCCCTGGTTCACGGCCACCGATCTTAACCCTGCTCAATTTGAGGATTTCTATTTTAGGCAATGCCTTCAAATTGCCTAAATTTTCTAACTTAGCTTCACTTAAGTCCACCTCTTTGGCATGAATAAACCGATCAATACCATCAAGAGTAGCATTTTTCTGATTACTCTTGCCCAACTCCTTCAAATCTAACTTTGTCTTTTCGAGGTCGGCATCACTTAGATTGTTACCCAATCCTAACTTTTGTTTCAGCTCAAGCCCAATAACCGGAGCTGCTACCGCCATACCTACCGCGACAATAGTACATAGATTTACAACAAAAAAAAACTGGATTTTCTTCACGACAGGGTCAAAATTAATCATAAGTAGAAACCTCTGGATCAAACTAAGACACGTAAATCAGGAAAATCAGGAAAAAGCAATACCGCCAAGAGTCCGAGCTGGAGGGAAATCTTAACAACATAACTACGTATTGTCAAGCTAATTAAAACCAAGATTTTTTAATCAATTTTTAACAAAAAACCTTTAGAAAAGTCATACCGAAACACCAAGTATAATCAGCGAAGTACCCCAGAATTTTTCAACACCAGATTTGGTTTTTTTACGGCTTGCCAATCAGGTTGGTTTATTGACAACCTCCTAACGATTATGTATACTTCACACCCATAATGAAAAGAGTTGATGATGTCAGGCAAGAGTAGAAAGCAACGTTCAGCTCGTAAAGAGAAAAAACGTCGCAAGTTGTTCACTTCGCGCAAATACAATCAGTCTAAAGAAGAGAGAGAGAGCTCCGATCTGATAGAAGATCAGGTTTTTCAGAGTACTTTGCTAGCTAAAGAACCTGAGTTAGCAAAGCTTGCATTCGATCTTGACCAAATGCAAGTTAGCTTGGTTGATTTTATCGATCAGAATCCTAATTGCCAGCTTAATGAGCGTATAATGGTTCATTGTTCCACCGATCAATTATCTGGTTTGGTTACCTATTTCACTACCGACCTACTAAGTCAACTGTTAACCGGTGAGTTTATTGACCAAATTGTTCGTTCACTCAAAGCTTGTGAAACGCGACTGAAAATGGTTGGTCGAGCAAAGAGTTCAGAAGTCGCCCTAGTCACACGATCGCTAATCAGTATTTCTGACCAAAAAGCTTTGTTAGATCATCCACTTGTTTTACGCCTAGCTTTTGTATCCTTAGATCAATTAATCTTGGAACTCGACAATGAAAAGTATCGGTTTACTTTCTGTGGATTGTTATTTGAATTATTGGAAGCCAACCAGATGTTGGCCGATTTTGCAGGTGATGAGCAAGCGTTCGAATCTAAGTACTATAATCAGAAACCAAAGCCTAATCTAACTGAGATTGATTTGCTCACCTTACCAGCCAAAGCACTATTTAAGAATTTTGATGCGCCACACGTAGCATCGACCATTCAGAAAGAAGATAATTTCATTCAAGTTGAAGATCCTAAATCTAAATTCCGTAAGTTTATCTGCCAAGATTCAGAGCTCTACTTAGAAATAAGCCGAGATCGGCTCTGTCTACATTCGTCGTCGATGGATAACTTGAACGATAGCATACAGATGATGGAAAAATTATGTAGGGGAAAAATATTTTTCTTAGCTAAAATACTGGATAATACTACTAATCATCAAATCGCAAACTAGAAATTCAAAAAGGAGGCAACTGGATGGCCCGATCTAAAAGTGGTCGCAAACGACGTCGAACCCAAATTCGACAGCGTCAAAAACGAAGAGCTAAAGCCAAACAAGCTTCGTAGGAAAACTGATCTCCCAAGTATTCAATATTAAATTATCCTTTTTGTTGGTTAGTTACTTAACCTAATCAATGACCAACCTTAAATCATAGAAACAGACAGACAGCCACTAATCTGCGGTAGTACCGACCACCGTTTGCCGGTACTACCTGTTTGTTTTGCTTAGCTAATTTTTTTGATACAGAATTCCTCGAATCGTATCCAATGTTCACCTCCTTCTGGGCCATGGTAGCACTGGATGCTAACTTGGTCGTTTTGTGGAGGAGGAAGTTCCCCAGTGGCTGCCACTTTGAATTCCGACTCTCCTTCCGGCTGGTAGGTTGCTTCCCAAGAGTTGGCCGTGACAATCAATCTCAGGCGAACGCTTTTTGTTGACATGGGCTGCTTGCCAGGTATGATGTACAAGTCTCCATCAATCAACTCTTTTACTTCTTTGAAAACAGGTTTACCGTCGTTATACCAGGTGATCCCGGCTTGCTCATACTGTTGGGTTGGCAGTGTATGATTATAGACCGTAACCTCAATGGCAAATGTCCCTTGACTACGATCAGGCGCAGGACAGACCAAGGCATTTTTTACCGTGTCTGCTAGACCCGGTTCGGCCATAATTTCTAAGCCACCATCGGCTAGGCGCCAGTTTTTTTCGTCTTCTCTTAACCAAGACCAACTATCATCTATACCACCATCAAAATTATCTGAAAAAACAATGGTTTCCAGGGATGAACTCATCTGTAGAATACCTCACAAATCTATCGATTCGAATTATAGAAGAAATAACCGTAATTGAAAAGGTATTTTACTGTTTTGCAATTCAGCCCTCGTATTTGCTAGAATTGGAACCTATATTTATGAGACGGAATTGAAAGGTAGGAAATTATATTGGCTGAGCAAAAATCAACCAACATCACATGGCACCAATCAGAAATTGACCAAGCTGCCAGAGAAGAATTACTTAAACAGAAGGGGTGTGTTATCTGGTTCACCGGACTCTCAGGGTCAGGAAAATCAACTGTTGCTAATCAGGTTGCAGCTCATCTGCACCAATCAGGTCGGATCACCTATGTCCTCGACGGAGACAATATTCGACATGGTTTAAACAAAAATTTGGGCTTTTCGCCTGAAGACCGACAAGAAAACATCCGGCGTATCGGTGAAGTGGCAAAACTTTTTGCTGATGCGGGCTTGATCACTACTACGGCCTTCATCTCTCCCTACCGACAAGACCGAGATGCCGTCCGAGATATTATGTCGCCTGACCGGTTTATCGAAGTTTTCGTTGATTGCCCTCTGGAAGTATGCGAAAATCGCGATCCGAAAGGCTTATACAAGAAAGCACGGGCTGGCGAGCTCAAAGGGTTTACCGGTATAGATGCACCCTACGAAGCCCCCCAAAGCCCGGAACTAGTTGTTAACACCAATGAACTAGACGTAGCTGGCTGTACAGAACAGGTGATAGCTTACCTAATGGAACACGGGTTGACGCATTAGTTTGATCCAAGCAATCAATAAGTTAAGGGCAATTTTTAATCGATTGCCCTTAACTATCATCCAACAATTTGATCATTTACATTTTTAATGACAGCTCATACCCAAGGTATTCGACATACGATTAACGATTTCAGGGTAACTCTTTGAGATGGTCAATTGCATCTTTCAGTGTTGCTTTGACCACTTTAATTTCTTCTTTTCGTTTTCTGGCCTGATCTAGATGATCAATTACCTTCTTATCTCCTATCTCAGCCAATGCTTTGGCTGAATGTAACCGCACTTGATAATTACTATCAGCTAACCCCACCAACAAAGGCTTGACCGAATTTTGATTCCCATATACTTTTAACAGTTTGGCCCCGTTAATCCGAACCTGACTATTTTCGTCCTGTAAATCGTTGATGTATCGCCGGGTTTCAAATTCGTCAGCATGATCTGGATCAATCTGCCCCAAGGCAATGGAAGCATTACGACGAACTTGATGGCTAGAGTTCGATAAAGCCGCCGTTAGATTAGCAACGGCCGGCTGACCAATTGCGATTAGTGTCTTGGTGATAGCTGATCTGACTTGACCATCCTGTCCAGCTAATCGATTAATGAGAGATTTAACAGCAGGCTTACCAACTTGGCTCAAAACTTTAGCAGCCTCTAATTGCAAATCCTCACTCTCTAACAAGATCAATAATGTATCTATTAAAGGCTCTAAGAATGACGAATCACTACAAATTTCAGCGACTTTAGCCAAAGTTAATAAAGCATTCTGGCGTAATTCTAAGGCCGAATTACTGTCAGTAGCAAAAACAATCAGATGTTGGTTGACCAAGACATCCACATTTTCTTGTATAACTTTACTACTATTTAGCTGTCGGATTGCCGATAATGCTTGGCTTTGAATAGTTGAATCTTGATCTTTTAGGTCGCCAATGTAACGAGACAAACGAATCGAGTCAACCTGTTCTGGGGCAAGATCAATTGCAATATCTGCGGCTAGAGCCCGCGTTATAGGATCACGAGCCCGCAACCGGATGGTAACTTGATCCAATGCTGAACTGCCAATTTTTTTCAAAGAAGTCAAGGCAACCTCTCTAATTGAGCGATCAGCATTGCTGAGTGAATCTAGTAAAGGGTCAACTGCTACTTGCAGTCGTGCGTCTGATTCTAACTGCTCAGCCATTAAGCCAACAGCAACTATAGCATGCCAACGAACTGACCCATTACTACTGCTCAGCAGAGGCAAAAGTTCTGGCATCACGGAATCACCAATTTGCCCGATAGCGATGGTTGCTTGCTGTCGAACTTTGGCTTCCGGGTCATTCAAACTGTCAATGACACCATCTACTAATGTACCGGATAACCCGAGTTGTTTAAGACCCTTTACTCTTATGTCAGCATCTTGGTCCTTCAAGTCGGCTTGGCTTTTCAAAATTTGGTAATTTGAACTCTGATCAGGTTGGATTATTTCTAACACTTGAAGTGCCATATTTCTCAGCATTTCATCATCTGCATCCAATTTGCCTGCTAGAACTTCGATAATAGGCACTCCCATTTGTACTAACACACCGACGGCAATTGGGTTAACTCGCCTGCCATCAGTCATCACTGAAGACTCTAGTACTCGACTCGCTGCTGGCAAACCAATGGAGACAAAAATCTTACCTGCTTGCTGCTGAACCATTAAATCAGGGTCTGACAGCGTTGATAGTAAAATCGACATCGCTGATTCAATTGTTTGTTCGTCTGACTGCTGGATTAGTGAACCGATAGCTTCTAGACTGGCGACTCGAACTGTTGGAATTGGATCTGACAAAAGCTGGGTCAAAGCTAAAACCGACTTTTGGCCACCAATTTCGCCTAGAGATTGGCAACCAGCAACCCGGACGGAAACAGCTGGATCCTCCAGGTCGGATAGCGCTTTGGTCCTTTGATAGCGAACATCATTCGTACGGTCAAGCGTCAAAAGCTCCTCAACTGCCTTCTTCCTTACTGAATGTGATTTGTCGTTTAAGTCAGTTTGGTAACGGGTGATTTGATATTGGTCAGCCTCTTGTGGTGAAACGATTTTCACGACCGCATTGGCGGCATGTGCTCGAGTTGATGATTCTGAGCTGGATAGTAGTAACTTCAGTTGATCCAAAGCCTTTTCGGAACCAATTGCTCCTAGAGCATCAATGGCAGCTAAGCGAACATTTGCATCATTATCTTTCAAGAGTTGGATCAGAGGTCGAACTGCTGATTCGCTTCCAATTAGACCTAGGGCATAAGCTCCGTATAGGCGGTTAGCAGCCTCTTTGTGATTTAGTTGTGTAATGTGTTGTTTGGTTTGGCTTTGAACTGGGGTCGGAGTGAACTGGCATAAAACTCCTAAAACTATCAGGCCACTATACAAATATGTTTTTCGTTTCATTGGCGATACACTTATAGTTCTACAGATGATTAATCATCCAATTATAAGATTTTGTTTGTCCAGTCCCATCATTTTCTCGCCCCTCGTATTCACACGTCCAAACCCCGTCATATTCAGCTTTCTTCAAACACTCAACGGCTTTTTTTAAATCAATTTCACCCTCACCTAGAGCTTCACCTTGATAGTTCTCACGGCTACCCCTTCCATCCTTCAAGTGTAGGTGTAACACATGAGGAGCCAAGATTTCGTAATATCGGCCCACAGTCTCTAACTCATGACCGAACCAACGGTAGTTCATCGTATCTAGGCAAGTACCAACCCAAGGTGAATTGACCCGCTGAATAAGTTCTAGCATCAGGTCTCCATCATTAGTGACCACACCATGATTGTCAACTGCTAGCTTAACTTGGTCGCGTGCAGCAAATTGTTCAACACATAACTCAAGACAATTTGCCATCGCTTCTACCCACTGAGTTTCCGGCACAGTATCTTTGGGTGAACCACCTTCCATTCTCAGTGTTTTTGCCCCTAAAATATTGGCTAGGTTCGCCATTCTTTCCGTTCGATTGACTTGGTTTTTGATTTCTTCAGGATCTAGGACTACAAAATCATTACCTACCGCAAACGCAGTAACTTTTAGGTTATGGTTGTCAACTTTTCTTCTTAGTTCTTCTGCGGCCTTTTCTAGATTATCACCAGCTATAGAGCTAGCTTGCAGCTCAAGATATTCAAATCCGGTCTTGCTACAATATGCCAAGAAATCGTCGATTGTACCGGCAAAATTATAGTGAATCATTCCAATTTTTATTGACATAGTGCGTCCCTCATTTAACGATAGGTGGATATTAATTTAGAGATAAATTATTGACGATTCTAATTAACATAATACGATTAAGTTAATTGATCATAGAAAAAGGCGCCTGAAATCGTAATTGATTCCAAACGCCTTTTTATGATTGTGTTTTCGATAAGTAGTCGAAAACGTGGAGATACTATCTATTGACCTCTCTTCTTCTGATCGGTCAAATAGTTGCTGATAACACCAATTTGTTGCTGGGCCCGTTTAACTGCTTGCGAAACTTGCGCATCGCTGGGTGGAGCAGTTTGATACTTGGTCCATAACTCATCATACGCTTTAATAGCTTTTTGGTACTTTTCTTGTGCTTCTGCACCTTTACTACTATCCGCAATCAATAGATAGGAATCAGCAATCTGCAGAAATGACAAGTCAGCATACTTGGTTTTTGGGTATTTATCGATAATCGCCTGATAAGCCATGATTGCTTCGTTGGTCTTATCAGGGATTTCGTCTGTTAGCGCCGTTCTCGCTCGGTTCAATACAGTTTCAGCATTTTTGTATTCATAATAAGCCAAAGCTGTTTGGGTCTCACGTAAATACATATCTGCATCTGTCTTGGTTTCTTGGCTAATGCCAGGAACCTTCAACGCTTGAGCGTATCTCTCTATCGCTTGAGAATAAAGACTAATACGTTCCGAGGCTTCAATATCCGGCGCTGACCCTTGGTTGTAGAATTTATTACCTAAATTCACAAACGCATTGGCTGCGTAGGGAGTCGTTGGATAGCTATCAGCCAAAATCTGGTTGGTATCAAACAATTTACCCAGCCATTTTTCGTTTTCAGCCTCATTCTCATCATTTTTAGCGACTTCAGCCAAATACGAGTAGCAGGTCGAAATAGCATAGACGGCTTCCGGTGCTGTTTCTGATTTAGGGAAGTTTTTATATACTTTCTCATATTCACCAACAGCCTTTTCATACTGATTAGAAGCGTAGTATGCATCACCGGCTTGGAACTGCCAAGTAGGAGCATCTTTAGCTGACGGGAACCGTTTTGCTAAAGACTGGAAAGTAACTGCCGAGTCAGCAAAGTAACCTTGGACTGCATCAGAAATACCCTCGTCTTCACCTAATTGGACACGTCCTAACTCAAACTGAGCAGTACTAACATAAACCAAAGAAGTTTGAACAGCATTGTTCAATTCTGCCGAAGTTGGGAACACCCCTTTGTCTGCGTAAGACACAAACTTCTGTAGAGGAACAACAGCGTTTGTTAGATCTCCCTTATTCTTAGAGGCAGATCCCAACGAGTAGTAAATCTGGCCTGATTGGAATAAGGCATTCTGAGCGTAGGGGACCAGACTTTTATCCAACTTAGAGAGGTCACCAGCCACGGTTTCTACTTCAGAGAAAGCTGCACCTGAATCTCTCATAGCCTGAATATAAGGAGCCAGATCAGTTCCCGGGACATCAGAGAATAGGGTCCTGGCTTTATCGAAGTAGAGACCACCGATATTATACTGTGCCGAGACCTTTTGGGTCATCGGTGTTGAAGGGTTACTTTCGGCTACGCGTAATGCCTCTACTGCTTCAGCAATAGCATCGTCCAAACGACCCAATTGTTTGAGCAGATCGGACTTTCGAAGTTGGGCGTCAGCTACCATCGATTGGATATTCTGGTCGCTTTCTTTCCCATAGTCATTGATCAGCGTATTGTAAGCAGTCAAACCATTCTCGCCATCATTCATTCGGTCTTCATAAATCAAACCGATTCGATAATAGGCTTGTGCTTGCAGAACGCGATTGTCAGTAGTCTGGACCGCATTTTGATAAGCTAAAAGAGCATCGTCGTACTGTTTTAACTTTTCATCCAAAGCGTATCCCATTGCAAAATAGGAACTACCCTTCAAATTAGTGTCTTCAGTGTTATCTATGATGTACTGATACTCACTAACTGCCTGTGCGTCTTTGCCTGTATTGCTATACAGTTCGGCTAATCGCGAGTGAGATTGGAAGATTAGGTCTATACGACCAGCATCATCGGTTTGCCCCTCAAAAGAGGTCGCGATATTATAAGCTGCAATAGCTCCGTTACTGTCACCAAGCGCCTCTTTAGCCAATCCAACAGTATACGCAGCACTTATGTTATTTTCAGGGCTAACATCTTGATCCAACACTTTTTGTGCTGTTGAGGACGCGTTTTGGAATGCTAGTTGTTTAGCTTGTGGGTCAGTTTCATTATTTCCGCGTTGGTAATAGCATACACCAAGTTGATACAGTCCATTAACCAAGACGTCGGTATCAGCCGTGGGATAATTCTGCTGCAATTTTTGGTATTCGACGATCGCGGTATCATAATCATTCGCACCATAGGCTAGATGCCCAATCTTCAGCTGGGCCCGTGATCTAGAATCGACAGGAGCCCCTTCATTATCCGCAATCCTTTGCAGACTGGCCATCAATTCTGATCGTTGCTCTTCGGATTCGATACCTTGTTTTTCGATTGCACTGGCTTTTACTAAGTCGATATGACTCAGCGCTTTCAGAATCTTTTCTTCGTCAGAATCACTGAATTTCTGATAAGCTTCATCTGCAAAAGCTGTAACATTTGCCCACTGGGTATCGTCTCCAGCTTGAGCTTTATCCCGATAAGCCAGAACCAGTCCGTAGTAAGCTTCGACTAAATTCGGACTATCACCATAATTAGACAGCATATCATTGAAGGCACTAATAGACTGATCAAGAACGGCTACATCTCCATCAGCTGCTTGATAGTAACAGAGGCCAACTAGGTATTGAGCGTCATCAGCCCATTCACCTGTTGGGTTACCCTCGACGACCTTAGTGTACTGAACAGCAGCTTTCTGGTACTGTCCATCAGATCTCAACAAATCAGCCAGTTTAATCGCGGCCAGCGATTGATTATCAGTATCCAAGCTAGGCATGATTTTGTCGTAGTGGGCAATAGCTGATTGTGAATCACCTTCGTTAATGTAACTTTGAGCTACCAATAACTGCGCGCGCTGGTAATTATCACTATCTTCGCGAATCACCATATAGAGCTCACGAGCCTCGGGCCATTGTTCTAATTTTTCGTGAGCTAAGGCTTGATTGAGTTGACAACCTTCTACTTGACCAATTCTTTCAGGAAAATCATCATATCGACCTTCCTCAATACCACCTAGAAAAGCATCATCTTTAAACTTCTCAACGGCGGCATTATAGGCCACCACAGATTTCCCCAACAATTCTTGGTCGTACGTACCATCAGCATCATCTTCAGCGGGCTTTGATGCTTCGTAGTAAGCTCGACCTTCCTGAAACTTTCCAACCAGCTTGATCAAGTGAAATTTAGGGAGATCCATAAATGTCCACAAATTGGCATATTCTGCTGCAGCTTTCAGATATTGCTTGAAATCGTTGAATTGCATGTCAGCAAACTTAAGCTGAACCTCAGCCGCTAAGATGTCTAGTTCTGGGTCTTCCTTGTTTTTGTCGATAAACTCGCGAGCAACTTTTTCTAATTCCTCTGTTCGCCCTAAATCATTTAGTGTCCAAATGGCACCGTATAAAGCGTGAGGAGCAACTGGATCCGAAGGGAATTCGTCGACCGCTTTTTGATACCAACCTAACGCTGTTTCCAAGTTCTGGGTGGCCTGATCCTCTTCGCCGGTGTTTCTTTGCTTGGTGGCCAGTTTATAATAAGTTTCACCTAACTGGTATGTGACGTACGGTGTTAACTCTGATTCATCTGCATGCTCATCTAAGATTCGTTGATAAGCAGTTGAGGCATCAGTCCAACTTTCTAATCGAAAATGACTGTCAGCAATACCTAGCTTTGCTTCAGAAATGAAAACACTCTCAGGATACTCATCCAATAACACTTGATATGAATCAATAGCGTTACCATAGTCTCCCTCGTCAAAATAAGTACGACCTATAGCAGTCTGAATTTCAGACTGAACATTCTTGTCATCTGTATTCTGAATCGCTAACTCATAATTGACTCGTGCGTTGTCGTAGTCTTTCTGTCGAGCGTATATCGCTCCAGAATCAAAATAGGCTGCCGTAACGTACTTACTGTTGGGGAACTTAGTGATGAAGTTAGTATAACGGCCAATAGCATCTTCAAATCGGTTAAGTTGGCTGGTACAGTAAGATGCTTTATACATTGCTTCTGCCTGAAGATCAGGATAGTTCTTGAATTCTTCTGTAGCCAATTTATCAAATTCTTGATAGGCTTGCTCATAGTTCTCCTCATCCAAGAACGATTGAGCAATCAGGTGTTGTGAATCGTCTTTGAACTCAGAGTTTGGAAAACCATCCAATACTTCCTTGAAAGCCTGACGTGTGGCGTCAAATCTCTGTAATTTGTAGTTCAGTTGGCCAATAGCATACCAAGCATTTTCTACAAACTGGCTATTGGGGAAGTTCTCGATTAGCTCCATGAATTTTGGTTCAGACAATTCGTATTGTTCTTGTTTGTACAAAACATTGGCCCAAAGGTAAGTCAACCCTTCCATATGGCGAGGTACGACGGCATTGGGAAAAATTTCCTCGATAATGCGCGTGGCCTCCTCGTAGTGGTTTAGATCACCTGTATCTTCGGCCATCTTGGACCAACAGACGGCAATCTTGAATTGCGCCAAAGTATAAAAATCCTTATCAATGACCTCTGTCTTGACCATTGGCTTATTAGATTCTTCCAGCGCCTCTTTATACTTTTCAATTGCACCTTCGTAGTCTTTTTTGGCATATAGTGCCTCGCCTTCTTTGTAGAGGCTTTCAACCTTCTTGGAGCTACCAGAAGGCCAAAATAGCACCACGCCCAAGGCCAAAACAGCCAACGCAGTTAACACCCTATTGTTCATCTTATTCTCCTTGTTGAGGAACTAACTTTTAAGTACGCTCTAAAGCCCACTTAAACTTAAATTGATATCACGAATGAGGTCTTGTTTTAACGGCACCACCATATCACGAACAACCTCAGGTAAGCGATTGATACGAGTCATTCGACCCCGTGGCGGTGTACTATAAGAAAACGTAAAAAGGGCCGATGCATCAGCGCCGACCTGTTCAGAATTAAGTGTCAAATCAGTCTGTAGAACTGTCAGAGGTTGCCTTCCATCAATGGTAAAATCTCGACTGTTCAAATCGACGATGTTGGATTTTTCAATAAAGATGTTGGATTTTTCAATAAAAAGGTCAAACTGATCAAATGGTAACAGCAAACGATCTCGATTCTGTCTAATAATTGTCAAACCCCACATTTGCTGCTTAGCTGAGTGAGCGGTTTTAGATATTAAGCGTTCAAAACGCCGGTTTTCTACTGAATAATCTGCTTTAGTAAACAGCAGGCGACCACTGTTTGGTTGAGAAAAAGGAACGGTATCGGATGACACCTCGTCCAGACCAAAGTTAGCAACCGTCAAGTCCGTTGGCAGCCCCATCATTAAACCTCTTAAAAAGAGCAAAACCGAAAGTAAAACAATCAGCATACCAGTATAACGTAAGACTACGATTGGTGCCCTTCGACACCCAGCATTTAGCCCTAATACCTGTTGCCAAGCAGAACCAACGCCCCTTTTTTCTATCTGACTTTTTAAATCAACCATTACCCTGTCTGAGTCTGGCAACGTTGGGGTAACGTAATACTGGAGTAATTTCTGCGTTTCGGTTAGAGATTCTAACGCATGTTGGCAAAAATTGCAACCCCCCAAATGTTGGTCGATAGCCAGCCTTCGCTTCAATGTCAGTTGTTGGTCAACATAGTCTGATAGTTGTCTTTGAACCTGCCTACAATTCAAAGACATAACTGACCACAGACTTGTTTAATTTTGCTCAGTTTAAAATTCTTTGCCTGCTTACCTTTGACGTCAATGTATGGTGCTAACAAAACTCGTAGCCTCTTTCTAGCATAGTGCAAGCGAGAACGAACAGTTCCCTCCGAACAGTCCAAGATCTCGGCAATCTGTGGATGACTTAGCCCCTCTAACTCATGTAATACCACAACGGCTCGATGTTTAATTGACAGGCTATTGACAGCTTGCGTCACCCATTCTTGCAATTCATTTCTCTCTGCCTGTCGAGTCGGATCTTGCTGGATATCTTGACTTTGATGAACATCAGAAACTTCGGATAACGAAGCCATTGATTCTTGTTGACGCTTCCGCTTCTTGACGGCATCAATCGATAGATTGACCACAATCCTATAGAGCCAAGTTTCGAATGCAGATTCCTGCCGAAAAGCATTGATTGATTCGTAAACCTTTAGAAAAGCGTCCTGCAGAACATCACTAGCATCATCAGAGTTTTTAGTGA
>JACLAC010004793.1_pt1 | contig 22542 bp, 13 predicted proteins | sample 8027881 | NCBI WGS metagenome assembly JACLAC01 (sample SAMN15725517, study PRJNA655200) | protist metagenome | isolation source: fluorescence activated cell sorting (FACS) single amplified genomes of... | place: Spain: Blaines Bay Microbial Observatory, Mediterranean Sea | collected 2016-01-19 | reverse complement strand
ACGGGACCACTCGGTGGTTTGCGGCGCGACGCCACGCCGCTTTCCCGACTCACGAGACGCACACGGAGTCTGCTTGAATCATCGACTAATACTGTGTGAGACGGCCAAGCATGCTCGAGTACATCCACGCAGTAAGGTTCGACAGGCATGGATCGTCAGTGGTGCCACTCAATATTTCGACACGTACATATAACCCAACATCATCATCAGTGTTTGTTGGCGGCGGCGGCGTGGGACGATCCGAGACGTTTTGTTTACACCGTGCCAACACAGATAATGGACCGTAACAAGCTGGGGGTGTGATATGGGCGGGGGCGAGGAGCGACATCAGCAAAGTCGACCTATAGCATAGTCGTTACTGAAGAAATCAACGTCGCCCCAGGTTGCAAAAACGTTTCTCGAGCTCAAGACGAGGTCTCCATGAAGGAAAATTTTCCTCCCAGCCAGGCTTTTTTATCTTCGATGGATGCATGCTTTCAAGCCAGACACAGAACATCATCCCACTTCAAATCAAGGGTTTAATCGCTAAAAGATAGAAATTATTCATAGAGGTGCACAATGTTACATGATGACGTGACGGTTCGGGTGAGTGGAGGTCCAGGGCGCAGGGGCTGCGCCCCGGATCTCTGACAGCTTCCTTCCTGTCCTGATCGAAGAAGATAAGAAGACGGACGAAAATAAATAATCGAAAGAAAAAATAAGTGTATTTTCAAACTTTTATGACTGACACCATATGTGAAATAAATTCGTCCCAAAATCTCAGTTTTTAGGGCGATTTTATGGCGATTTTAGGGCGCCCTAAAATCCTCTTCCGAGTTTTAGGTGCTCAAACAGCTATTTTGGGTTTTAGGGCGATTTTAGGGCGATTTTAGGGATTTCTTTCTCGTAGTGGTCAGTCGGATTTGAAGAAAGTATAGGATAGCTATCATATGACTCGTAAAAAACAGATGTCAACTTCGTTCGCTCGCGAAATCACGTACGTCCACTTTTCCCGGCGCGTGCACGAAGCCTGCGATAGTGCACAGCAATGAGTAAAGATAACCCCGGTCTCGGGAAAGGCTTTGGGTGGTGTTTCAAGTGTAGAACTATGGTAACGACGAAACACGAATTTTATACTCGGCACAACCCTGACCGCCCGTTGTGCACCGTTCACCCGGACAATCTCGCTCTTCGTGGCTCGAACGGATCTCCCGGTATTCACGACACGGAACTTCCTGGGCAAAGCCATGTCGCGACTGACAGTGACGACGAGGAAGCTCTTGGACCTCTTGCGGAAGCTGATGCTGCACGCGATGACGATACGAGCGCGGTTCGTAACTTTTTGAAGCGGCCGCACTCTGCGACCGTTGACGAGGAAGAATACAGCCCCGGTGATGTTAGAAATCACTGGAACGGTCCCCAGGTGGAAGACCCAACTATCCTCGCAGAAATACTGCAGGACACTGTAGATGACGAAGATCCATTACCGAACGACGCGCCAGACAGTGCTCTGCACTTTCCTGAAGAAGATATTTTGGATCGCTGCGGTGTTGACGACGACCTCTTTGCATCTGCCTCTCCTGCTGGTAGTTCACGTGATGATTATGTTTTCCCCCAAAATATTGCTTCCAACTTGCTAGTAAAAGAAGTTGCTATATACGAGTTGCGGACGAAGTTGGAGATGAAACTGACGGACGCGGCATTCAACGAGATTCTACGAGGTAAGAAGTTCATTCTGAATGAGCAACACGGCGAGCCGAACAACTATCCCGAAAGTCTGGCTGCCTGCAGGAAAATTTTGGGAATCGAAGACGTTTGGGAATATTCGGTGCACTATTGCCCGAACTGCTATGCGATGTATTCTAAACTACAACGCAAGGACTGGAGGCATCATAAAAACGAGACGTGCAGTACACCCGGGTGTGATGAACGTCGCTTCGAATGCAGAAAGACGAACGCAGAAGAAAGTGTTTATCCGAGGAAGTACTTCATTTACTTTGGTGTGGAGAAAGCAATCTTGTCATCATACGCCGAGGGACAATTTCCTGCGGTACGGGCGATGCCAAACGCTCGAGCCAAGGACGACATATGGAACGGAGAGTTGATAAAGCGCATGAACGCGCAAGAAAATCTTGGAGGAGAACTTTTGCAGGAAGAAGATGTGATCGCTGCGGATGGTTCTCCAGCTAAGTTAAGAAAATGTGGCTTGTTAGATGTGGGTTTCGACGGCGCTCAGATATGGAATCACAAGCAGTACAGCATGGGCTTCTTGGTGATGCGATATTGGGATGTACCTTTTGAAATCCGCGGCAAGGCAGCTTTCACGATGTTGCTCGGACTATATCCCGAAGACGTGAAACAGGGGAAGATGCAAGACATATTCATGGCACCGTTTGTGGAAGAGATGCTCAAACTGGGAACTGAAGGGATGTGGGTGTATGACTCGTACTTGCAGAAACGTTACGAATCGAAGTGGTTCTTGGGTACTGTCAGCGCCGATACACCAGCACGGAATACCATCGGGAAGTTCTCCGGAGTGAGCGGATATCGCGCGGATTATCGATCACTGTTTGAAGGAGCTAAGTTCAGCAACATCAACAGTGAAGGAACGTACTTTACTGGTTATGTTTCACCGGTGAAGCAGCGTATGTTTTTCGGAGACAGAGCGGTGAGTGCCTACGATACGCGTTTGATACTGAACCACGCCCTGTCACTGGACCTTGCAAGGCGCGTACAAGACGGCGAGGTAATCAACGGGACGTTGCAGAAATTGCCAGCCAATGTCGCGGGGCGACATGGAATTCCTCCACTGGCATCGGTGTCATACTTTGACTTACACTTCGGATACTTGCTTCCTTGGATCCACGCTGGGCCGTGGGGAATATTGAAGAATTTCTGGAAGCACTTACTTCGAGATTACACCGGTCAGGCACCAGCACTGGTTATATCGAAGGCGGGACGAAAACAGATGTCCGAACGTGCAAAGTATTTGGTATTGACATCAGACATGGGGAGGCCGTACACCGATATCGTGAAGTATAAAGGAACATGGGTGATGGAGAACTGGCTGCACTGGGCTGAGACGTTTTCTCCTGTGATTGTGCACGATATTCTGCAACAGGAATGCCCAGAAGCGCTCGAGGCTTGGATGGATCTCCGCAACGCATTCCTTCATTACTTATGCTCACATGGCTGGTACGATCACATGACTGCTGACGAAAAGGAAAAAGCCTGCTGCGATGCGAAAGTCTCGATCCGCAAGTACGCAAGGTTTGTCGAGGAGAAACTTGGGATACAGTATTGCACCATCAATCTGCGACTGCTCGCCGTGCATTCGTATGACCAAGAAATCCAGACAGGTCCGATCAAACATACGTTAGAGTTCTGGGTGGAAAGGGCCATCCAGCGGTACAAGAAGTGGGTGAAAGACCGGGTGGTAAACAATCCAGATATCTTCTTGGGGCAGGGTTATCTGTTGGAATGTGCCCTCAACGTCGCCTCCGCCGGTGAGAGAGATGTACAAAAGATGTTTCCTCGTGCTGGGCGTGTTGCACATGAAGATACAATGATGGATGACGACGGGCAGTACATACATCTGGTTGGACCTGGAAAATATGTTAAAGTCGAGGAAACATTTGTTGATAAATTGCATGTGCTTGAAGAGTTCTTGCGTGGCATTGGACGAAATGACATTGCTGCAGGGTTGCAGATGGCTAGCCGCCCAGTTTCGGTGCACGTATTTCAGAGAGCTCAAATTGAGTTAGAGGTGTTCCATTCCAAGGAGTACCACCGGACAACATCACGTTGTTCTCATCACGTGTGTTACCAGCTCAAGGACGACGCGCCATCAACTAAGCGATTTGGCCGAGTGGTGAGGTACTACAAGATGGATGCGTTTTTGGGGACATCATTATCTTCAACTGTTCGGTTTTGTGAGATGGATTCTTTCGAGGTGACACCAACACCAGCAGACAAGGCTCTTGGTTACGACACGGTCAGTACATCGTCACCGGACACGAAATTCGTGTCATTGGAAGCCTTTAGGCGCAAGGTGATCTTCTTCGAGCCTCCAGCTTGCAGCGACCGCAACGAAGCGCGCGTGCTGCAGTGCTGGACCAAGGGACGAGTGTGAACTCACCAGCTCTGCAAAAGCGAGCTAGCTTGCTCTAGCTTGCAAGCAAGCTACTAGCTAGCTAGCTACTAGCTGAGCTAGATCCAGCGAGCAAGCATAGCTGGAGCTGGAGCTGGCTAGCTCGCGAGCGAGCTAGCTCACTATGTGCCGCTAGCGCGCTAGCTACTAGTAGCTCGAACCGCTCCAGCTAGCTAGGAAAAAAATATTGTAGTGCGAAAAAATGAAATCGCTCGCTCGCTCGCTCGCTCGCTCGCTCGCTCGCTCGCCATCGCTCGCTCGTCGCTCGCACGCTCGAATTATTAATCCCCCAAAATCTATTTTTTTAGAACGTTTTTAGAATTCTAAAAACGTTCTAAAAACGTTCTAAAAACGTTCTAAAAAAAGTAGAACGTTTTTAGAATTCTAAATTTTCCGAGTTTTAGAATTCTAAAAACGTTCTAAAAACGTTCTAATTCTAAGAAAAAAATAGAACGTTTTTAGAAAATTCGTTTTCGTAGTGCTGGGTTTAATCATGGACATAAATGGACATAAATGGACATATTTTATGTCCAAAAAAATATATGTCCAGCTATTATAACGCCGAGGCACTAGCTAGCTAGACTATGTAATTGCTGCCCTTCGTTCGTTCTACTCTGAAGTCGAAATTTGTGTTTTGGCTCCCAACACACGCAGCATAGTCTACACAGCCAACGCAGCACACCAACATTTGCTGAAATCGAGATCGGGCGAAGCCCTCGAACTCATGAGGAAGCAAAACCTTTAGCGTTCTAGCAAGTGTCCGTCCGCGGGGGATCGGTTGACAGCGAAAGGCTTTGCATCGAGCTATCGGACGACTCAGCGATGACTAGAATCTACCGTCCTCGCTTTGTTTTCGTTACTTTCGTCTTATGTTGCCTTGTAGCATTATTCAAGCTTGGGATAGTTTTCGAATCGGGTGGTACGAAGCGCACAGACCAACACATACAGATGAACACTAGCGGAATCATCACAAGTGTTCAGACACGTTTTGAAGTGTGCAAGAAGGAGTTCGTCAAATATATTCCGAGTACACTCGAGCAGCTCTGGAGTGTTGAAATTAAGCGCGTGACGTCAAACGAACACACATGGAAGGTCGGTTGTGAGTTGTTGAATACTCATTTGGAAAAAGTTCAGGAACTTGTGACAGCTGTCAGACGTTACGAATCAGACCCAAGCTCAGCAAATCTGGCGTCATCATACACATCCACACACGAGTTTCGCGATTCCTGTACTGGAAGACAGTCTGTCGTCCACATCGAACCGTTGGTGTCATTTTTAAGACACCCTCTTGCCCTCTGTCCGAAGAAGGGTTTCGCCGCCGATATATTGGACAAAAGCTACCTTGTTGTTCCTTACAGGGACGAAGTCACAAATGACGAGTCAAAAAAATGGTTGTTCGACGCTGGCGCGAGCACCTATGACACTGGGGCTGGGGGAGCATCGCAAAGCTGGTTTGTGAATACATACAAGGCACGAGGAATTGAGTTTGATAGAATTATTGGTTGGGAATCTGCTAAAACAGATCCATCAAATCAATGGGACGGTGTACCGGCAGACGTCAAACGGAAGACGAGTTGGTTTAACATACCGGTCACTACTGGTGTTGGAGACGCTGATAACCCTCTCACTTTTATTAAACAATTGACAAAACCGGAGGATTTTGTCGTCTTCAAACTCGACATCGACTCGCCGCTTGTCGAGATCGCTTTTGTCAAACAGCTGATGGCTGATCCGCAACTCCTAGAGCTCGTGGACGAGTTTTACTTTGAACATCATGTATCAGGAAGCCCCATGCAGTGGCATGGGTGGGGTGACTTTCAGAACAGTGCTGCTGAACTAAGTACCCTCCCAGAAAGTTACGAGCTTTTCACATTTTTGCGGGAACACGGCATACGTGCTCACTCTTGGGTTTAGGAGCATCGCTCTATTTATTATTTCATTATGTATTTACCAGGTTGCCTGTGATGCGCTTCGCTGCATTTTCAGCCTGTGTGTTTCGTGTCATTGGAGCCTTCTCCACAAACGCTCGTCGCCCTCGCTGCCGCTGCGCGTCGCGCTGGCGGCGGCTCCCGCGGTGTATACATCGCACGGTAGACCCGGCGCCGCTCGCCACCGCTGCGCGGCGGCTCGCGGCGCCTCGTTGCAATGCGTCACCGCGCGCGTTATGCAATGGCGCGTTCTTATTGGCCGAGAAGAACGCTCGAGCTCTGAGAGGCGAGAATGGGCCCAACTTTTCGCTTCTTAACCTTTGCAAGTTTGCGATTCAGGAGTAGGATTTCTCTCACATGTTATTACATACATTTATCTGGGGCAGCATGATGCATGCATGGGCTTTTTTAAGAGCTAAATATTGAGCGCTGCGCTTCAAGGTGGGCTTCAATGAATGGAAGGTCTTCCCAACGGCTGTTTCCAGAGACGTTAAACGGGCTTTGGAACTGACCTTCCATCGGGATACCGCACCCGTGAGAGAAAATACCCCTTCCGTGGTTCCATTGCTTCGTTGAGATGCCCCACTTTGCTTGGTAATACTTTTTGTTGTTCTCGTGCGCTCTTGCTATCTGCTGGCCGATAGAGCCGGTGCTGCCTCGCTGTCCCACGTGCAGGAGACTCGGTTTTGGCTGCAAGTAACGGTAATGTCCTGGCACTTCCCAATCAACATCAGAGATGCTTTCAATATCAAATTCCAAGCTAACAGCCGCCATACGAACGCGAAGCATGAGGTCACAGTCCTCCACATAAGCCGGCCACAGATTTGCGTCAAAGTACCCTACTTTTCGCACAAGATGCTGTGTCAAAACAACAGCAGAAAAATGTATGCCGAGCATGAACAGCATCGCTCCAGATCTAGTTTCTCTATCGATGGTCGGTAAAACGGACTGTATAGAAGAGGGAGGAAATTCTACGTCTGCATTGGCGCAGAGCCACCATTCGGCCCAAGGAGACAACTTCATTCCAAGGTTCATCGACCTTCCGTATCCCATATTCTCACGGGTGCGAATCACGACGAGCGATTCAGCGAAGTCTGCTGAAAGAGCGTCGATCTCTTCACTCAAGTCAATCAAAGTTTTCTTTCCTTCATCAGTTGTATCAACAAGATTCGAGTTGAAAATCAGAATTATTATTTTTACTGGGACGTCAATCGATCTGAGGCAACGACTGATCAAATTGGTCTCTGACAAGACTGGCACGATAACCACTGGGATGTTCACTTGGGTGTGGGTGGCAAGATCGACTTTTTCCATAGTCGATGGAACCAAAGCAATGTCTCTCATTGCGGTCTCAGCACTATAAGCATCTATCAGATGATTTTCTCGCGAATAAAGTTCATAAAGAGCTTGTTTTTTACCTGGAGAATTCACTGTAAGTTCATAAAGAGCTTGTTTTTTACCTGGAGAATTCACTGTCGACACAAACGCGTCGCTCGCCCTCTCTCCCTTTCGTGCATTGAGATATTCCACGAGATTGCCGAGTTTAATATCATCGCTGTCACGCCACACAATTTGTTTAGGAGCCCATTGCGAATTAGCCGCTCTTGGAGATACCGCATTTTCCTTCAGCCAGTCATCCTTGAGCCAGGAGTTCACATCTTGAAATAATCCATATGGTCGCATTGATTTCACTCCACGGGCTTTTAACTTGATTTCGCCCATCGCTTCAAGAACTTCGTCCTCAGTTCTGGGAGTGTTGATAACCTCATGATACAAATCGCACGAATTCAATCCCCATTTCCTGATCAGATAAGCGAAACGCCCTCGTTTCCCATCAAGAGTGTTCGCGACGAGGTTGCCGAGGGTACTCGAACTTTTGTAAGTGATCGAACTAGAGTGTTCTGAATCTCCGTGAGCTACAAAAGCGTTTTCTTTTCCAAGTGCAGTACTTTGATCGGGAACAAACCCCCCACGATAGAACAACGTACAATTCTTCAGCTGAGCCCTATACCAGTAGTCACAATCTTCCCCATAAGCCGGCCAGAAATTTTCGTCCATAGGCCCTAAAGTAGCGATACCTTGCAAGGAGATGCCGAACGAGCTGAAGCCCTCGAGGTAATACATGCAAGCTTGAGTCGTCTCCATGATTTTTTTCGCAGCCAACAAGCGACCCGCGATAAATCTCGTGTCGTCGTTGTTAAAGACAATGTATGGAAATCTATACTCTAGGAGAGCTTGAATCGCCATGTTGAAACTCCCAGAGAATCCAACGTTTTCCGTGCTGGAGAGCACATGGAGCTGTCTAATGTTTGGGTTTTTGCAGCGTGAGGTGTCTTGTTCCGCGCATTCGGAAAATTGTCTAGTCACGCTCACTAGCGCGGCGTGTTTCTCTTGACTCTCAAAGTTACAAGCCACAAAGACATGCCCGATCACCAAGTCCACGGACGCTAAAAATAGTGCTAGCAAATCCTCCCGAAGCAACGAGAAAACTACCAGTGCTGGCAGACAGTTGGTACACGAATCCCGCTCTTTCCTGGCGGGTATGAATCCATAGGGACTCTTGACCAACGATGAATGATTAGGAAATGCTTTCGCCAGGGTTTGCGTTGCAGGCACTGTCAAGTTCAGTTCTGCGCGCTGAACAGAGTGTGAACACGCTTTGGCAGTTACCACACCCGAAAATCGTGAGGTGGAATACAGGGCCACCGCAAGAAATACCAAAACCAGAAGAGCACGCTTTAAGTGAGTTCTCCTCCGCATGATGTCGAAGAGTAAGGTGTTCGAGAACTAGTACAGAAAGCAAGCATGACTAGCACATGCCTGGTCAGTCGATTATGTTTCTGACCTCGCTCGACCCATCATTTTAGGGTCACGTAAAATTCTTCTCAACTAAAAAAATATTTTTACGAGCTTTTCGGATCGCCGATCCCGCCCCCCCCCGCGCGCTCACGTGCGAAATATAGTGAACGCCGAGGCGAAGACGCGCGGTTCGAGCGCGAAATGGCGATCTCGGACTACGGTCGAGGTCGCTTCGCCGCCGCGTGCGTCCGAACGGGCGTGTCGACGCGGCATCGTCGCTTCAAAGAGAGGGCGGACGCGCGGCGAAAAACGCTTTGTGGACGAGCACGAACAAACAAAAGCAACATAAAAAACAAGCAACTCGGCAAACTTGTTGTTTATTTGAGGGCGGGAAAAAGAACATCCATCTTTATTTGAAGTCATTTTGGTTGTCACATATGACGACCAAAGTGACAACAACCAAAATTTGCGGACTTCTAAAATCCCCTATTCAGCACGATCCGTTTTCGCCGTCGAACATTATGCATGCATATTTTCAGAAATGAGCACGAAATGATCTGCATAACTGCTTTAACCGCCACTCAGATTTGCACACGTGCATGCTCGAAAATGAAGAGCCGCGAGATAATTCATCCAGCCCCTAGAAAATTATTCGCTTCGTCTCATCTGTCAACTCCTGCTTGTTCTACGAAAGTAGTCACGATTCTTTGTGCGTTCGCTGTGTCAGCTTTGACTTCGAAACTTCTTTTTGTGTGGTTCACTCTGAAATCAGAGTCGAAGGTAGCCTTAACCGCTTTGCGCAGCACCTCGCTGGAATGCGATTTCGTGACGGGCAATCGGACTGCAGAAGTGTGTGCTCATCTCACACGTCTTCTACCATCAAAGAGCAGAGCCCGAATGGCGAAAGACTCAAATATCAACCGGAGAAACCAATTATCCCTGGACAGTGGGGTCACTTTCCCAATTTGTTTCGCTGCGGATCCAGAGGAAAGCTTTTCCAACGCTCGCATATTTTTCGCGAGTTCGTCGCAAAAGGAGCTGTTCTACGGACCTACAAAGGGGCAGGCAGTGTCATCTCTTTCTCCTTTATCAGCTTCGTCCGTGTCGATATCTCTGTGGTTTTTCCAGGGAGTTGAACTCCCGGCAGAGCTCGAGGTGACTGAAACAGACTTGGAAAGCAACTTGTCAACAATAGCACCCCTCGCGCGGTCGAGGTTCGACAAGGAAACGCAAGCAGAGCAACTTTGGTCTGCTGGGCACTTGTTGAATTCATCGCAAGGATATTTCCTTGCCGCTCATCAAGGGTATTACCATATTGCCATCTTCAAGCACGTGAACGGAACATTTGTGAAACTTAAAACTTCAGGATTCGAAGATGTCGGAGGCGAGAACATTGGTTCTCTTTTCGAGCATGGAGGTAACATATACTTATCGGCTCGATTAAACCTGAGGTATCACTTGCGCTCTTTTGGAGGACACGGATGGAGATATCCCGGAATATATCGTCTTGACTTCAAAAGTAAAGGTATTGAGCTGTCTGAAGTGCACGGGACGCTGGTCAGCCAGACTACAGATGACGCTGATTGTTGTGACATGTGCGGAGGAAGTGTAGAGGCAAAACACTTTGCACATAGCTGTGAAGTTCTTTCTGATTCATGGTGGGGTTGTCTAGATCAACCTGATGACGCATCAGCTTTTGCTTGGAGTCTTACTGGGGATGACCAGTGTGTGGAACGTTCTTCCCGTGCAAAGTTTGGTGAGTGTGAATTTCCGAAGTACTATAAGTGCGTTCACATATGTCGGAACGAGTCTGAAAAGTATCACTCCAGTGTTGTTTCCCACGGCGGCCTTCTTCTTGGACTTATGAGTGAAAGGAAAGGTGACACAGTTTTACTTTGCCATCTACACGAATCGACATTTGAATACAGATGCTTCAGGGATCCAATTTCACACTTACAAAGGGTGATGCCTACGCATCCAATGATGTCAGGCATTGTTGGCACAGATAAATACCTTATCATGACAGAGTGCGTGACTGAAGATTCAAAAGACGTGGAGCTTGACTCGGGGACAGCAAAGGCTATTGTGCACTTTTGGAAGCGGGATAATTTTTGCTCAATTGGTCAAAGTATCGTCTCAAGTCCTGGATACGCGATCGTTCGTTTAAAAGTGGAGAGTTCCTTTGCTATCCTATACTCGGCGGGTGCAGATCAGTGTCATCACGCAAAGGTAACTCTCGGAGTAAAAATACTTGGTTCATATGGACCGCGAGACCTGCCACAAGTGAGCTCATTAACTCATCAGATGGATGAAGGGCAAGACGCTAACACCTGTTGGATGTATTTTGATCCCGACGATGACTGTGGCTCTGGTTGCAAACTTGAAATAAAATTCAGTAATGTGCATATCACAGGTCTTGTCGCCGTTGTGAAACAATAAGTGTCAAACTTCCTTGTGGTGAAATAGAGCTAGGGAAACCCTGAGCTCGGCATTTCTTGGTACCAAGAGTTGATAGAGAACGCGAGCTAAGATCACCAGGGACTATCTTGCGTCCGCGCGAGAGCCGCAGAGTAAGGCCCTCAAAAAGCTTCTCCGGTATAGGCCCCGAAAGCGGGTTTTCCATCGAGTTCAACCACCCGAAGCGAGGTCAGTCCTCGAATTGTTGGAGGAAATGATCGGGCGGCTGGCATGCCCGTCGTGCCACGGGTGTCCTAGGGTTTAGGGTTTAGGAACGCCGCCCCGCTCGGTCCGCGCGAAGGCCCCTTCCACGCTGCAGCGCTCGCAGAGCATGGGGAGCTTCGCGGACGACGTGCTCGATCTCCAGGAGGTTGAGCGCGGCGCGCCGTTTGCGGCGGCTAAAGAAAACGGCGGCGCGGCGGGGAAGAAAACGGCGGCGAAGGCGAAGCGGCCGCCGCCGCGGCGATCGACCGCCTCCTCCGCCGCCGACGGCGGCGGCGGCGAGGCGAGGCCGGCCGTCTGGGATGTCTTCGGCGGCGACCGCAACGGGGGGGCGAAGAAGTGATGCGCTCTTCTCTCACCGTGGGCGACGAGCGACGAGCGACGCGAAGGGTGGAAGTGAAGCAACGCCGCGGAAAACACGACACGAGTCTTTCGTTCCGAGTCTCTGATTCTTCGTGTGACACATGCATGATCGCGCACGATGGCACGCCGGGTTTCCGACTTTATTCGACCGCTATAGGAGCAGTTTTGCCCCTTTTCCCCATTATTCGCCAATTTTTCCACTTTCACGAAAATCCCTCAAGTTCCGTCATAAACTGCTATCCCCTTTGCCCCGAGAGCTCGTAAAGTATATTTTTCGTTCCTTTCTCAGCTTGCTTTGTCCTGTCATGCTTGCCTCGCTATGTTCATTTCTTTGACGACGTATGCACGCACATGCATGTATGCTGCACGTACCGGTATTTTTTAGTCAGACTATTCCGCAATTAGGCGTTCGACACATTTTTGGACGGCAAATCAAAATCGCTCCTCGTCGAAGAACCGCGTGTTTTTTCGCTTCTCTTGACGCATCACAACGTCCGCACGACGCACCGCATTTGACGGTCGTCACACATTCCGCTCTTCGCACACTACTTTATCATGATCCGCACCGTCGCCCTCATCGCCCTCGTGGGCAGCGCCTCCGCCGCTGGCATCTACAAGTCCGACGAGATCGGCTGCACCAACGCGTACGACGTGATCACTTGCGACAGTTATAACACCGAGGCGGCTTGCACAGCCAACGACGCCTGCTTGTGGGATTCCGCTGATGAAGGATGTGACCTCGCCGCGGACAAACAGACAGAGTGGGATGGCGACAACTCTGCTACGGCCCTCGCTCTTTCAGCCGCTAGAAATGCCTGCCGCGCGATGGAGAACACGGTGGCCGCGTGCACCGGCAACTGCGCGGTCGGCCCGGAGGAGTGCATTCCCATCTTGACGAAGGTGACATTGGACCTCAAGGCTGACACCGCTAGTGCCGGTATCAAGGGTTACCTACTGGCAGAGACGATTTCTGACACGACGCGTGCTATTCACACAACCGCCGCCGCCTGTACGGCTGTCGCCGGGTGTGAATTCCAGACCATGACCGTTGGTGACCAGACCATGTCCCGGTGCCAATCGCCGGACTACGCAAAGATCCAGAGCATCAAGGCGCTTTGCGTTGATAGCGGTGCGACCACCTACACAACGGCTGCCGCAGCTGCCACCCCCAGCGGTGCCGGCATCGCGGCACCCCTCATGGTCGTCCTGTCCACCCTCGTCGCCGCGCTCGCGATCTTCGCGTAAGAACGCCGTCCTTCGGCTTCTTTCCCGGACTCGCGTCACTTGATCAAGTGAACGCGCGCGCGCGTCTTACGTCCGAGATCGAGACGCGCGTGGTGCCATCTCGACGTCCATAGCCGCGACCCTTTCAATCGCGAGGTGCTGCGGTTCGAACGCTGTCCACGTTGTGTTGACGTGCGCGGTAACGACTCTCGCGTTTTCTACTGGCAAACGTCGCGATGGCATGTCGCGAGCGGGTGGGGTTGGGGTGGCTTCCGCTGCCCCGGGGGGGGTGGTTGCGCGATGAGGATGCACTGGCTTTCGGAAGCTTCAGATTTTTCACCACTCAAAACGGTACGCGTTCAAGCGAGCCTCCTCGTACCCCTTGGTTTTCACCGCGGGCTGAGCAGTAAACGTAGCTCTCAGAGGAGACGAGCGCGTACTCGCAGCCTCGACCGCGAGTCGTACACCACCTGCGTATGTGCAGTCTTCCATCGCCAGTGATTTCGCCGCCTCGATCGCTAGTTGTCTTCGTGACGAAGTAGGAGTTGCTCCCGGAACACCCGTGTTTTCCGACGACCCCACAATGTGGTCCAACTGAGCGTTGATGTCTGCTGTCCGCCCCGCATCTATATACAACACAAAATTATCGTATTCAATTTGGTCCGCGAAGGGTAGCAACATCAGTGGATTCGTGAGAACAGGAACACATCCCATTCGGAGAGCGTCAAAAGTTCGTCGCGAGCTGAACGCGTCTCCCGAGGGCACGATACAGAAGTCAGCACTCGCATAGATGCTCTCAAGATCCATGTCGAAAGCGTCGTAGCGTTCTGCACGACAACCAGCGCGGACAAATACGTCTGCACGATTCCGCAGTGCGCGCACGAGTCGCCGACGCTCGGCGTTTATTATGCCACCCACGAAAGCAAACCGAAACGCCCGTTTCGAATTTTTCTCGGATCCTTGATGCCCTTCAACTGCGATGACTCGGGAGCGAACCGGAGGCTGAGGTATGATGACAACACGCGAGAGCCACCAAGCCTTTTCCGGGTCAGCAACTTCTTTTGCGGTCAGAAGCGTAATTTCAGGGACCAGCCATATCAAGGGGACCTCGCGCATGAGATCCCTAATCGGAAGTCCATATGCCACTCTTTCAGTGAAATGTCTTTGCGTGTAGGAAAAGAAATCCGCTCCTCCAAAGCGCCTCCATTCAGGAAGAGCGTTCAGTGCGGTGACGTACTCCCGCATCAAAGTACCTGATCGAGCTTCGCGCCTAAGTACGTCCCGAGACAGGCAACCGGCGTAGTATGGTACATAGAATAAGTCGGCTTGTGCGCTTTCGGCAACGATAAATCCAGTGCGGTTCGTGGCTAGAATGTGATGAAAATCTCGCTCGCTGCATAATTGAGGTGGAGCCGGGTCCTTGGGTTTGATCAGGTTTGCGAAGTGTTCAAAAATATAAATGCGAAGCGTCTTCGGGTTTGCTACTAATGGCGTACTGAAGTTTTCACAGGTTTCAAACATCATCTCGCGTGGCTGTTCTACTCCAAGCTCGACGCCTGGAGGAATGCATCGAGGTTCGTAGAGACGCTTGTAAAGAAAGCGTGAAACCTCGATTCCTACCGCTTCAGTCCATCTCGAGAGTTCAGGTGAACGCTCGAACAAGTATAACGCCCAACCGAGTATGAGCAAGACCGATACAAGCAACTTATTTGAGTTCTTCGACTTCAGATATCGTGGAAAGACAGAAATAGCTCTCTTCCGAAGACCGCGTGACATGTTTGAGAGTATGATTGATCTCGCAGACGCGACAAAATCGTGTAGCTAGCTCTAGATAGCAGCTACCTTTACTAGCTAGCTAGCTAGCTACTAGGATATCACACACATCATGATACAAAATCAACCCTTATTCGTGATGTTGACGTCCAAAAGCAAGGGGTGAGCGAGAAACACAATCATCAGTACGCCATCTTTACGTATTTAAGGTGAACGAAGTGAAAGGACGAGGACGGCGAGGACGACCGCCGACGACCGACGACGACGCGACGGACGGAACAAAGAATAAGAATCAGAAGTCACGGAACGAATAATAATGAAAAAGTGAAAATCTTTGGGTTGAAAATTAATTAAGGCTAGACAACAAAACAATAAAGCTCCCAACTAATACCAATTAATTTCGGCAATTAATTGTAAACCCACACTCTTGAGTCACCGACTCCTTAGATCGGCCTCTGATACGGTGTGGTTGAACCCAAAATCGCGGTTTAAATTAATACCCGAATTAATTGCCTCGTTCGCTGTTCGCTCGCTCACTCGGCTCCATCGGCTGGCGCTGGTAAGTGCTATGTTTTTATGGCGTGAATACAATCCGTGCGTCATGCCGAGCAACCTGTACCGTCAAGTCTTCCCGAGATATCCATGTTCTGGCCCAGTACGACGGAGCCAAGCGGACCTGTTGGCCGGCAGTTTGGAGCTTTGAAGAGGAGCAAAAAAATTACATCTCCAGAACACACCTCGAGTGACTGTTTGCCCATACGCACAGTCGTTTCCCTCGGCTAACTCGTATGCGTTCCAGTCTGCCGAAATTACCAGGCTGTGGGCCTGGTTATTTTAACCCGGCTACAATCGAAAAAACCCTTTGAAACTTTGCAATTCAGAAGTAGGATGGGTTCTAAAAATATTTCTAAACTTTGGCGGTCTGTTACTCAAGATCTATCTCTGTCATTTTCGTAAACTTGACGGTCTGTCGACTCAAGAATATCTCGGTCACATCAACGCGCACCGCGAAAGGCGCGAAAACAAACAAACATGCCTGCACCTGTCCCCGCCACCGGCCCCTCTGTTGACAACCCCGCCCAGAAGAAGGCAGGTGGTCGCAAGCCAGGCTCCAGCTCCTGGAACGAAATCGAAGGCCTCGTTGCGTTCAAGGCCGCCTGCCATGCTGACGAGAAGATGCAGGCGGCCAGGAATTCGGAGCGCTTCAAAAACACCAAGAGCTACTTCGACTCGACCATCGTCAAGACGAAGGACTGGGGCATGTGGGAACCCCCGCCGGAGAAGGGGACGAAGACTCCCGAAGAGTCCATGGCGATTCGCCAGGGCCAGGCCATCTACCTCCGTGGGGCGAACTTGCGCAAATTTCTGATGAGAACGGTGACCGGCTTCGCCAAGGAGTGGATGAACGAGTGCGGCGATGGAGGCGAAGTAACGTACGACAAAATCCCATCTGGCCTGTCTGTGCTCGACTGGTGGTGGGAGTGCGAGGACAAGGTGTACGCCGCCATCCGCGAGGACATCCGCATGCAGACCTCGACATCCGTGCCGATCGAGTTGAAGCTCACGTTCAGGTACGTTTGCCCGGACTCGCCCTACCTTTCCAGGGAGCACTCCGCCCTCGCGACGGACGCGTTGCACCCTGACGCGCGAGATTTTTTCGCCGCGTTCGGGGGTGACAAACGATACCAGATCGACGAGAACGCGCGCCTCGAGAACAGCGACAGGGGCGCGACGGAGCAGCAACAGAGGTTGGTTGCGCGCGCCACGGCTTCGGTGGGGGGCGATCCCCGCACGCCCGGCTTGGCCACGATGCCGCAGGCGGCGGCGCCGCGGCCCACACCCCAGCAGGAGCAGGTTGGGGTGGCGCTGCTTCGCATGGTGTGGGTGATGGAGCAGATGGCCACGAAGTCGTTCGGCATCGACATGACCAACGCGCCCACGGCGTTGGCTCCTGCGCTACCGGCGCCTGCTGCGTCACCTGAGCAGACCGCGTTTGGCTCTCGTCCGTCCTCTGGCCACACGGAACTCGCGTCCGGGACCCGCGATGCGCAGGGAGCGGCGCGTGGCGACCAGGGCGACGACGACCCTGATGGGGATGGGGATGATGGGGGCGCCGAAGCGGGCGCGGATGCGGACGACGACGGCAGCGGCTCCGGCGGCTGCCACGACAGCGATGATGACGCTGTGCCGCTGTCACAGCCGTCTCCCGGCGCCGTGCACGCGTCCGCGCGGCGCCTGGCGTCCACGCGGCGCGCGTCTACGCGCGCGAGGAAGGCTCCTCGGAGGTCATTCTGATGACCTCACTTTTTTCCCATGTGCGCCGCGCACGCGGAAGCGTCGGTGCAATACAGAACGACCCTCATGACCTCTATGAAAACTCGAGTACCTCGCGCCAGATCTCTTTCGAGTTCGGCGCACCCCTCTTCGCGCGAAGCAGCAGCTTGTGGCGCCTGAAGTGTCGGACAAGGCCTTTCCTCAATCGGTCCAGTGTTGAAAGTTCCAACTCTGGCCCATCCTCCTCCTCCTCCCCATCCTCCTCCTCCTCCTCCCCATCCTCGGCGACGCGCGCCGGCTCCTCGACGTCTCCGCCCATGTACGCGCGTCGCGAATCTTCATCATCTCGGAATATGGCAGCGAGTTCCTCCTCATCCACCTGTCGCCAGTCCTCCTGGATCACGTCGCCGCGGCCCAATGCTTCGAAACGCATGTTGTGCAGAGCGCAGAAGACTTTGAAGATTCTGTCGACGCGCAGCATGGACGTGTCGCAGATACCCACGTTCAGGATGTTGAACTGCCTCTTCAGGATCCCAAAGAAGCACTCCACCTTATTGCGCAGCGATTCGAAGGCCACGGTCCACGTCCACTCCCACGAGTTGAACGCGGCGTGCTTGAACCCGGTGACGAGGTGCCGCCATCCTTGGTAGCCAGCATCAACACCGAGAAAAACGCCACGCGTCTCCTGCACGCCGTTCTGCCGCGCGAGCTTGTATCCGAACCCCGTGTACACGGGGTCCGTCGTTACCACTTCGCGCAGGAACCTGTCATGATTCTGCGCGATCCCCTTGTCGTTCGTCGACCCGGGAACGGCGACGGAGACGAAGATGGGCCGTCCTTGGTAATCCACCGTCACGTTCCAGACCACGGTGGGCACCTTCTTGCTCCCCACGAATCGCGCCTTCACAGACGAGCTGAAGCTCCGGTACAGTCTGACATGGACGCCATCCGAAAGCCCGCACATGCCCGGGAACCCGGCGCGCGTGAACGGTTCGACAGCCTTGGCCAGCTCGTCGTGCGTCTTGGGGTACTTCACGTAGGCCGCGTACTTGTTCTTCATCATCCACGGCAAAAACTTGTTCTGGAACCACGTCCGCAGCGTCTGCGCAGACACGCGGAAGATCTCCTCGAGCCCCTCCCAGGGGCAGCCGAGAGCGAGGAAGCGCAGAGACGCCGCGAGTTTCATCTGCAAGGGAACCGACATGTCGCCCCGCTCTTGCATGCACGGGTCGCTCTCCATCTCCCGAGCCAGGTTTTGGAACATGCGGAGCGGCATCCGAATCCTCGACTCGAACTTTTTCCGCAGAAGCTCGTGTTCTTGCGGGTTCTCGTCGTAGAAGTCGGCATCCCTCAAGTTGATGTAGTCGGTCCAATATGTCGACTTGGTGTAGTCGAGCATGAACCTCTTCATCCCCTTGAACGGACGACCGTTCTCGTCGACCTTGTTGTCGTAGCGGCCCCTGCGCGTGACGCCGCGAGGGCGCCTCCGCTTGGCACGCTCGCCGTGCAAGATGGTGTCCTGCAAGGAGAAGGCGTCAGCCGGAAGCTGCGACTGCGGAGCTTGCATCGGCTCCAGGAAGTCATATGCTTGCAGCACAAACTGCGTAGCGAGCATGAGGAAGTTCGCGAGCTCATGGTCCTAAACGACCGGCATGATGACGCGCGTGCGCGAGGACGCGGTGCGCGTTCGGAAGTGTTTAAATTCGCGCGAGGGCGCTTTGGCAAAAAGCCATCGCTCACTTTTGGACGCTCAGGACAATTGGCTTTTGCTTGAGTCACAGACCGGAATACTTTTTTCGGACGCTCAGGACAGGGGGGAAAGGCGGGGTTTCGCGCGAGATCCTCGGCAGTGGCGAACGCGCGCGACGGCAGGCACGACGGAATGCCGCCGTCGGAGGAGGCGCTGAACAAGCGGGAGTACCGCGCTATGCAGTCCAAGCCCGAGCGGGATGCGCGCAACGCAGCGCAAAACGCGCGGCGCGCAGCCGCGAGGGCGAAGGACGCGGAGATGGCGAGAGTGGATCCGCGAGCTTGGAGTCTCGTGCTCGAGGAGCGACGAGCCCGCGCCCGTGCCATCAAGCAGGCCCAGCGGGACGCCGCGAGGCAGCGCCGTCGAGCTTCACGCCAGCCTGAGGGCGGCTCGGAGCCGGGTGACGCTAACGCCCCCGCCCCCGTGCCGCGCCGAGATGGGCCCTGGGCGCGGGCGGGTGATCGGGAATTCGGTGGTCTCCCGGCCAAGGTGTACTCTGGCGTGAAGGTCGCGCCGGAATACGCCGCCGCCGCGCGATACATGCTGAACACCCAGCCTGTGAGGAGGGACAGACGAGCTCGCGACGTGGAGGGGGGACGCTCGCGGTACTCGTGGCTGTACACCGGTCGCAGGTGGACCGCGGTGGCGAGGCGGGGTGAAGATCACCTCCTGGCCCTGCAGACACTCGAAAAAGTGTTGAGCAAGCGCGCGACGAAGCACGTCGGTAATGTTGAGGTGGAGCTCTACATGATGATTGTGCGGGTGTACTCGGGGGGACCGACGGGGGCACTGGGGCGGAGCGAGGGCGAGACCGTGCGCACCCACACCGACAACGTGCTTGACCGGGATGGGGGGGAAGACACCCGCGGCGTCGTCAGCGTCGTGTTCGTGTTGGAGGGTGGCTTTTCGGAGTCGGGGTACGACGTGCGTGTCCTCGACCAACCTGCGGGGAAAGAGTTCTTTCCCCATCTTGAGAAGGGTGACATGCTTCTTCTGAAGGGAGGATCGAGTGGTGTCGCACATGACGTCGACTTTCACGGGGACCCCGAGCGGGAGAACTGGCGCGAGAGGCTGACGGTGGTGGCGTTCTACGCCGTGGGAAGGGAGAAAACCCGCGACGCACGCGCCAGCGCTGCCGGTGCAGGCTAGCTTTTCGTGGAAGGGGATGAATAAGGGGAGGGGCGGGGCGGCGCGCGGGGACCATAGACCACATACACGCAGGTAGGAGCGATTAAAGTGTTGGGGCACGACGTGGCAGAGCGAAACCCCGGCGTGTATAGGGGGAGAGTGAACATACTTCTTTTGTGAACCAAACAGAAAACGCACGCTGATGAGCATCTATGCAAACAAGCGAAAAATCGCAAAAGAAATCGACGAACGGGGATTTAATCATTTTTGGAGCTCTTGAGGCAATTAATTTGGGTATTAATTTAAACCTCGATTTTGGGTTTAACCATACCATATCAGGGGTCGATACGGAGTCGATGACTCAAGATTGTGGGTTTAAAATTAATCACACAAGTTTAGAATTTGGAGCTCTTGTCCACCCTGCTTAAACCGACATTCTTAAAGTCGTTTTGATAAATGTCGCAATTGATTACAAAGTTTTTTTATTTTCAGTATTACAATAATATGTATGACACGTAGAATTTTAGAACGTTTTTAGAAAATTCGTTTTCGTAGTGCTGACCACGACACTACTACTCATTCGTTCGTTCATTAATATGAGCAAACAGTCACACGAGGTGCGTTCTGGATTTTAGTTCGAGCCGGGATTGTACATTGTAGGGCGATTTTAGGAGGTTTTATTGGCAAATCACACAGCTCGCAGCAGCACCCACGCAGCAGCAGCGCGGGCGCGCGAGAGCGAGGACTAATATCAGTGCTCGCTCGTGCGCTGAGTATAAAGCTTAGCACTACTATCCGAGGTGTACACTCATGTTTGCCACGAAGTCGCGCATGGTGACTATTGTCTTCGCCCTACTTTTAACCAATGCGCTTAACGATGTGTACCGTCTCCTTATTATTAACCGTTCGACGGCGAGCGACGGAAACCGCACGGTAAATTCTAAGCACTCGGCGTCAAAGGAACGGAAACGCGCAACGAGCGAGTGGATCAAGCATGAGTCCCTGAAGGACTACATGGCAGAGAAGACGGAGTCGACAATATCATCTGGAGGTTCGTTATGCCACACGCCAAAGTATCTTGAACCCATCAAGCACAGGCTTGAGTTGGGTGCACGCCTGGAGGCTGAGGGGCATCATGTAGGCGCTGAGTTGGGAGTCAAAGAAGGAAACTTTGCTAGGGATACTCTTCGGAACTGGCCAAGTGCTACGGAGTATGTCCTTGTGGACTTGTGGGATAGTTTGGAAAATTACGCTGACAGCGCTAACGAAGGAGACCGCGACGCACACTACCAATCTGCTCTGCGAGAAACAGCTCCTTGGAAGGAAAAAGTGACAGTGTGTCGTAATTATACAACAACGTGTGCAAAGATTTTTCCTGACCACCACTTCGACTACATATACGTGGACGCACGTCATGATCGCAAAGGTGCATATCTTGACTTGGAGACATGGTGGCCAAAACTAAAAGTGGGCGGTATCTTTGCAGGACACGACTACACTTCGTGCAAACCAAGCTGCGAGAAAGGAAACGGTTGGGACCTGAACTTCGATGGTACAATCGATCCTTCGGGACTTGCTGTCAAGGGAGCGGTTGATGATTTCGCCGTGGAGGTTGGTCGACAAGTTGTTCTTGTGTATCATGAGCAACCTTCACAATTTTGGACGTGGATGATGAGGAAGTAGTTTCAGCGCGCGAAGTGTCTGGTCTGGCGAGTTGCTTGGTGTCGACGCGTTTAATTCGTACACACTGCTGAAAACACCGCTTCACCCAATTTTCCGGCAGCGCGCATATGATGTGTTTGCGACAGCGACCAATCCATACGCGATACGCCTCTCACGGCATCATACCAAGGGTATCGGAAGAGCGTGGGATATGCGAAAAGCACAAAGAAGAAATACAACATTTCGGCTAAAAGACCCAGGTGGTGCGATAGATGCTGCCGTACATGAGGGTTGGGGTTCACGTTCACGCAGGTAGAGAGCACTCGTGACATTCGAAATGGCAAGCATCTGGTGTTGATGCTATCACGACAAACCTCTTGTGACCACGTACAAAGCGACGTATATTGCGAACAATGCCCAAAGCCTTGATTGAATTTGAAGCTCAACCGTGGATGAGCGAGATCCCTCCACCAGCAGAAAAAGTTTTCCATCGATGAAGGGCGGTTAACAGAGCACGACTCGCAGCTCAATCCTCCTCGATTAGGACCTTCCAAGTGCACACCTTAAACCTAAGACTAGCTACATTAGTTGTCACCGATCTCGCGTTCAAAAATCCAGGACCCAATCCTATGATATGCCTCGAGGGCACTTTTTGGTGCGGGTCTGTCACCGCCAACAAAAATCACGACTTTCTCGCGCGGAACGTTTTCGTGGACAAGTTCCAAAAATGAGTCCTGAGAACCACCGAACATGCGATAGGAAAGAAATACTACGTCGTATCTGTTGGCACGCACGTCGTCGAGAACTGTGTCTCGGCCTCCGCCAAGAACGCT
>JACLAC010004923.1_pt1 | contig 22545 bp, 10 predicted proteins | sample 8027881 | NCBI WGS metagenome assembly JACLAC01 (sample SAMN15725517, study PRJNA655200) | protist metagenome | isolation source: fluorescence activated cell sorting (FACS) single amplified genomes of... | place: Spain: Blaines Bay Microbial Observatory, Mediterranean Sea | collected 2016-01-19 | reverse complement strand
ACAACAACACAAAACGATGTAACAAAATGATGTTTAGCAACGGCAGGGTAGTTCGTCCGCAATGCATTGGGGCACATCTTCTGAAAGCAAAAGAAGCGTGAACATTGGGTGGATCCGAAGCTCCAGGCAAATCTTCCGCGTACGCGCTTGATACCCACGATAATATGTCTGCAATTGCTGGTTTTGGGTCCTTGAAAGTGGCAAAGGAAGGTACTGCCATCTCGCGGAACCCTATATTGGGAGTTAACACTGTTGCGTTCGACGAGCCAGGGTTTGATATAGAAGGGAACAGTGGAGCCGGTACAAGGGGGCAGGTTAGCCTTGATAACATGAAGAGATCCAAACTGCTTTCGCAACATACAAATACAAATCAATACGACAGCAGCAGCATGCCACCGTCTGAGCTTGTGACTAGCCGAAGCAAAGCTCAGAGTCAACCATGGATGTTGAATCGGCAGAACAATGTAGAACGCGATAGTCGCGGTGAAGTCGTTAAGCAGACGTCCATTATCAGTAAAACATACGACAATACTGGCGTTAGCCGCACGCAGACGATACAAGAGAAGCGTAATCACAGTATTTACAATGCTGATAACAAATACTATACAAACAAACATGGTGCCTTAAAAAGTTTAATGGAGGGTGATGCCAGAAGTCGAAACCCTATAACGGGTGTTGGGGCAAGTAGTTATGACGAACAAAATCGTGACTTAGATGGCCGCATAGGTCGTGGAACAAGGGGGCATGCAGGAAATAGGCAGCACAACCATCAAAATGCCGCCCACCTAGGGCGTGGCCATAGGAATATTATAACCGGGGAAGGACTGAGAGCTGTACATAATAAAGACCGATCAGACCATGTTGTTATTGACGGCGACGACGATTCTCTGTATGCGTACTATCAAGACTCGCAAGGGAAGTATCGACCTAAGGCAATGCGCAGCACTGAAATGCTTGGATGGGACCAGCCAAAATATTCCACCATCACGTAGGCTTATGCGTTCCGGACCATGCGTACATCATACACATACAATATATGTTTTAAATAAATTATTTTATTTTTACACTTCAGTATGCTCTGTTATTTTTATTATATTTTAAACTTTTGGTCTTTTTATATATTTTTAAAATTTTTTACTATGATATGATATGATAAGCGTTGACATATATCATACTTACGTATTATATCCCTGAAAAAAAATGCTGAATTGCGTAAGAGTTAACATCTTTTATATGTATATGTGTCTCATACACACCCCTGGGCCCAAGTTTTTTTGTGTACTCATTTTCTTTAGTCAAGCTCATCAAATTCAGTTTCTTCAATCAGCTTATCCATCGCTGGCGTAGGAGCCTCATTTGCAGCCTGTTTTGCCGTGCTGTCGTCTTCTTCGGCTACCATCTGAATTTTATTGTTTGTACTGTTATTCTCATCATTCTTCCCTTTCTTACCCTTCATACGATCTCGAAACTTCTCGACGGTATTATCGTCCTCTCTCCTCTTTTTCTTCTTCTTCTTATTGGCCTTTTCTCGATTTTCTCGCATTTCTTCTTTCATGACACGCGCTTCGTTTGCACTTTGTAGCTGCCTTTCCAAGTGTTCTCTAGCTCTTTTGCCTAGCATTGGTACCGAAACAAAGATTGCTCCTAAATGATAGCAATGTAAATGAACTGTACCATCGTCTACAGTTGTCACGCTGTCTTGTCTTCCATGCTTCGCAAGGAGTAGTTGCAACTGGATAATGGCACGTTCGTCTAGAGATCCGAGCTTTTGCCAAGTTTTGGCAGGTAGGTTTTTCTCGCCTTCAGTTACCTGGAATTCAACAATTTGCGATTCTTTAAGCGATTCGAAATTTTCTACTGTTGTGGTTGGAATTTCCATCGGCAACTCCGACTCAATATCGGTGCTACTCCCATCCAGAAACTTTAATGTAACCCTTGCAGTTCCTAAGTATGGTATATACGCCCCTAATGTTGTACCAATTACTTCCAATCTGTAACGTTCGAACATACCCTGGGTTGTACTTTGTGGTGTCGGTTTGCCAGCAAGAACTTGCAAGGCAACGCTTAGTATTGGTTCTTCATGCTCCTTTCTGGGGGCGAAGAATTTAATGTGCCCGCCTACTAGTGGCCCACGTCTCTCTTCTGGGGTAATTTCTTGTTCGGCAACCAAACTTTCCAGGGCATCCCCCGCATATAAATCTGCGAGAGCTTGTAACCCTTTGTCATCTCGATCGTTCGCCTTTCCAAATATTTCCTGTAACGAATATGTAGCCTCTTCCACCCAGTTGCAGCGCTGAACCATATTATCGCGAATGACTGGGACCTGTTCCATTATTAACCCACCCCTATGTATACATGCAAGAGTAAAAGTTCGTGTGGTTAGAAATTGTGCATTAATTAAGGCGGAGCGAGGACGTCTGCGACAGCACAGACAAGATATGATATTACGTACATGTTCTTTGCGCTTGCCTCGGGGGGCTTCATGATAGTGATTTCGTCCATGAAACGTTGTATGTCGGCAAGCATTGGCAACTGATCTAGTAGGACATCGTTCAGATACTTCCTGGCGCGCAACAGATTATCTTTTCTCTGGGAACTGAAATAGTACCTTTCCCCACACGTCTTGTCTGTGAGAATATTATATAAGGACAGCCATATTTGACCTTCCAGTTTGGTCAATTTGAGTAGGTTGATCGGCTTTACAACTTTCCAGTTTTGGTGTTCATATTTGAGCCATTGGGCAGTCTCTCTGTGCCTCCAGGTCCATGGAGGGGACTCGATCAGTGGGCAAAGCAACATCAAAATATCGTGAGTGTCCAACATTCGAGCCAAAACATTTAGCGAAAGCTTTTCTGTGTGCTGTGTGAGGTACCGTGCAATCGTTGCCGCTGAGCAGCAGGCTCGAAACTGTATTGTCAAGTAATGACAATACAAATCGTCCTCGGCTGTCTTCTTGCCTAATTCCGCAGCTGCCTTCTTGGCAGCTTTTATTTTAATTTCCTTGTCCTTTTCCTCATCTCCGGTCAATTTTGGCTTATCAGACGGCAGTCGGGCCCATTTTTCAGCATGCCCCTCAGGTAGAGCGTTCAGGTATACGAGACGACGAACTGTCCAATCAACCAACTCAATTACCGTGTCCTCAAGGGCTTCTACTGAATAGTCGTAGTACATAAGAACTTCTAGGAAATTCGCTAAAGTCGCTTCGTGGTACAAGACAAAATACGCCCGCATGCTGTGCGATTTTGCAAGGTCTTTGTAAACTTTTGGGTAAACAAACTCTTTCCAAGTTTCAATAACAATTAGCTCATGTACCAAAACGGGCAACTTTTCAAATGTAATTAAAGCTTCAAGCACAAAGTCTTCGGAGTTTGTTCGCGCAGACTGGTGCGATTGAAGGTTCAACTTCTCGATGACCTCATGCTGCTTCATCCATTTTTCCGTACCAACTTCTCGCAAGGTCATTGGCTCCAGTCCCTCCACCAAACGCTCTGCTTCTGGTTGCAGCAGCACAGGGGCACTAGGGTCGGTCAAACCTTGCCCGTCGTTTCCTGGAGAAAAAATGTTCATATTCCCGGAGTTGCCCCCAGGCAAGGATTTCCCGGAAGTTTCCCAGGCACCCCGTCGTGGTACATTTGAAGACGACATTCCAAATACTTGCGTATCTCCTCTACTTTTAATTTACGCGTCGAATAGTACAGTTTGCATCGATCGGCGCCCGGGCACTCATCCTGCAGCACTGGTGGTGGTGGTGGTTATCATGTACTCCTACTATTTTATTACCATAATATTAATACTCTCTCTCTGCTCTGCTATATATAACTTAAATAAAAAACAACTAAATATTATGCGATGATGCGGTGGTGCGGTTTTCAAAAACACTCTCTGCTGCTGAAGAATTCACCGTAGAAAATATTATTATACATATGTATGTAGCAGTAATAACAATAAAAAATAAATGGACCATCATCATTGAAAATCATGGCTTATTACTAGGAACCATTCGTGTATTACACTATGCAAATATTGTACTCTATTACCAGGACGAAAAGTACAATATTAATACGAATTGCTACTGGACGATGACAAAGGCTCGATGGTTGTCTCAATCAACTATAAAAACGACAACACAGTATGACAATGATATTAAATATTAAAAAAAAAAAAAAAGAAAATAAACTTTCTTCTTTTTCTTCTTCTTGTTGTTGATGTGTGTGTGTATCACCACTAGTTGTCCATTATATTTAGCTCTGCTGTATTTCTTCCCATTATTAATATTATTATTTTTTTTTTCTTCTATCATATTAAATCACATACATGCCCTGAGTACTGCGCATCACCTTTTTTCTACACCGCCACAGCGTCTCGTGATGCTTCTTGCGTTGTTACTGCCACCGTCACACCATCTATGAAATTCGTTGTTACGCACCAAACTATACGACACACTTTTCCTACGATGCTCCTAGCTGCGATTCATAATGGCCTTGCATCACTTCTTAGTTTTTCCTTTAATGCCAACCCCAGCTAATCTTCTATCAATCAAACTAATTTGAGCATCTGCATTCCTTTGATCAGTCCCAGCCCTACCGACAGGAACGCCCTTTGCGACTGCAATTTTTGCTGTGTAACTTGCATTTGCTGGACACCGCCCAGTGGCAACCCAGCGGTCTCGCCTGGCTTGCGCGATGCTCTTCATTTCCTTGCGTAGCCCGGAGACGACCCATTGCCGCCTTAAATCGTCAGCTTTCCCATTGACAGCAACAAAGTCCGTGATATGATCAGCCCAACCATGGCCGCAATGACATTTCCATGTCGAAACAAATCCCATGCACTCGCAAGGTTTTCGACCTGGCTTCATTTTTTTGCACTTTCCTGTGACTGGGTCGTGATCTGTATGCTTATGCTTACATTCGCATTTGACTTGCCAATGACCTTGTTGGCAATGATACAAAAATTCAGGGCAATTGCAGCCTGCATACTCACACTTTAATGGTCTATTGCGTTTTGATCCTATCCATGGCTTCGTGCTTGTTGAGTTATGGTCGACCAATTTGTGACCGCCTACAGCAAGTGGTTTGGTATGTACATGGGAACTTCTGTTAGCATTTTTTGTTGGTCAATTCGGTGAACTTCAATTATACACTTACATAAACAAGCCCCTTTACTTCTTTGCACACGGCAACAGACGCTATTGGATTCCTCGCATTTCGTACATCTCCACACGATGCCAATCTTGCTCGGTACGACAAATTTTGCGAACGGATTTATAGACCCAGAATATCTACGTAAGCCTATTTTATCTGCTGAAGTTTTCGGTAAGGACGGAGACAAAGGATTTCGTAAAATACAACTGCAGTGAGGGCAGCGAAAAAGGCGACAGTTGTAAAATGGGTTGCTTATGTCCCGAAATGGTGCCATATATTCCTCTGTGTTTGCAGGCATAGGAGGCTGCACGGCACTTTTACACCTTGGGCAATACATACTCTTCCCAAAGTTTTCTTCGCTGGCGCCAGTTTCATGTTCTTTAGACTGCGGTTCCCCATCGACGTCGAACAAAACATCCCTGGCCAACAATCGATCCCTTGCATTCGATAGAGTCTGAAATACCTTTATATCGCCTCCCCTATCGGGGTGATTGGCACGTGCTAACTTTCGGAATTTCGCATTTATAAGGTTTTCATACACGTCCGCTACGTCCGACCCCTTATTCTTTTCTTCAACAAAAGACTCAGGAGATAGGCCTAATATCTTCAAGTCCTTGATTGCGTCAGCTTTTGTGTATCGGTTGCTCATGCTTGTCTACGCAACGACACAAGAAGAGGAGAGTTCACCCCCGATAGCATTTGTGTGGATAAGCCCGAAATGTGAAAATTCCAGCACCTTTTCTGGTTATTTTTGGCAAGCCAGTACAACAGATGTGCTTCGGCGGAGAGCGAGTTGCACTTCCGCGTTTTCACTATAATTTCAAAAAAATAGCCAATATAAAAATAGTGATGCTATGATAGTGTTGTGTATTATTAACACTAAAAAATAACGTCTATCATCAATCTCTTTTTTTATTTACTTCATCAATTATTAATTTGTTGTTATTATTTCTGGTATTATTAGTAGTACTATCGTCCTCGTTGTGTGTTTTCGGTGTGGTAATGTTGTTATAATATGGTGTGTTGTTTAATAGGCCATATAAATAAAATGATAATACAGTCCTAATTATGTCTATTTATTTATACGTAGTAGAGTAGTTAAAAAAATTAAAAAAAGAAGAAGGAACGAAGAGGAAAAAAAAGGGCAATTTATTAAGCAAAAACGACGACAGATTGGACATTGGATCATATTTTCAACGAATAATAATAGCACTCGACTACGTAGCTATGATGGTGTTCTCATTTTTATTATATTACTCTGTACTTTCTTCTCATAAAGTACGTGAATTATTTCTTCGGTCGTCGTTTCCGCATGTTTTATTTTCTTTTTATTATTCATATTATTATTATTATTCATATGAGAATTACTTTTGTTATAAAATAATCGTAATAATAAATAATGATAATTTTAATAATCGTTAAAATTTTGTCAATTGTTAATAATTAATCGTAAGCGTTATTATGAAATGACAGCTTCAAGGAGTGCACTTTGCTGGGCGAGCGTCGGGGCGCGCAGTTGTTATTGAGCGCAGGCACAAATTGTTTATGCTGCTTGGCCAAGGCTGCATGGCTCATGTCGCACTTACAATTAACAACATATGGCGATGTGTCGCCGTCGACGTTCGAAATGGATTTCGCTAACAAGTTAATCAAAACTCAAGACTTATATGAACGGAGTCTGCTGGATGATGCAACTTCACCCGAGCGAGCAAATGACGCTGGCTATGCTGATACGCATCGCTCCTCCATGCAATACAATACACAACGTTCTTCGTTGACAAATGCTGAAAGTTATCAGAGTTACGGAGACAGTCTTACACAAGAGAGCTTAAACACTTCTCCCTCCAACTCCTCGACTTACGAGGATGGTTGCCAAACACACACATCGTTCCATTCTTCATTACACGACACGAAGTATTACCCGATGGGAGACAAGCACTACCCGATGACCACGATGAGATTCCAAATTGGAAGCCCACCGCGGTTGAAGGAATCCCGCTTTCTGGAAGATGTAAGAGCAACAAAAGAATCAATTCGAGGGGACGAAATCAAGCGTTACTTTAACAGCCGTTATTTCAAGAGATTTAACAAAAAGAAATGGCGCTACATCCAGCAATTTCACGCGCTGACGAAAGGGAGCGAGCACCGTTTCAGAAAAAGCTTACGAGACATTTTCCAACAAAATTTGACCCTTCCTTCAGTGTCTCAGCGAGTTCCCATTGATCGAATTATTTCTGTCACAATCTCAAATTACTTCCCCATGGTTTCGATATCTCCTAACAAAAATAAAGGTGGAGGCGGTGGTAAAGTACCATATATTGGACGAGCGCTTTACGAAAAATATGGAAACAACGGCGATGCCTTGTATAAAAAGCAAATGCTAAAGGCAGAAAAACTGCTTCGGGCAATCTGTGACTGCTATGAATACGATGAAGATGGATTGGTCGATTGGCGGGAAATATTGTGCGTCCTACAAGCATTAGAAAAGCCTCCAATCGAGGCTCCAGAAGTCATGGAAGTCTTACAATATTGGTGGGAAGTATGGGATGTAAAGAATACCAACAAGATGCGTTTCAGGCCTGAGTTTATCAACCTTATAACTACCGCCTCCATGTGCGACTGGGACTATGAATTTATTTGTGGACTTGCGACTCGGGTTCTTCTACTAAACAAGTTAGAGATTGCCAACGATGGTTTTAAGACTCTAAACCCATCGATACCAGACATAGAAAAGCTTCACCCAGGGGATGGAATAATTGAGTATGACGATGTGTTTAAAGCCTTCTACAGCCACATGGGAAAAAAGCTTGTCGGTGAACTCCGACGGCAATTATGGCAACGAAATCCAGAAGACAAAAGGTTAAGCGTTATTGATGCAAGAATTTTAAGGCAGGGCCAAGTCATTGGTGAGTTGGAGGACAGAATATTCAAGAAGGAAATCGCGAACTTGTGGTTGGCCAGAGAACCACCGCGTCGGTTTCATAAATGGAAGAATGCCTTGTATGTGATAGATGGTAGAAAAGTGGCTGTTTCGTGGTTTAAGAAAAAGGCTAAAATGAGAGGCCTGAGAGCGTGGATGGAATTTGTACCATCCAATCGGCAAAACAGACGTATACACCATCTGGTTCGACGGCATACAAATAGAAAAACTGAACAAAAGTATATAAGATTATGGAGAGAATGGACCGATTTTCAGCTCGCAGTCTTCGAAGCTGCCTTAAAACGGGCTTTGGAGGTATTTCACGCAAATCTATCTCGAAAAAATTTCGTATTGTGGAAAGCGAATGCAAAAAACATAGCAGCCGAGCGGAAAGGAACAGAAGATGCATGTCAGAGGGGCCTGGAGGTTGTATGGGCGCCAGATTTTGTGATGGCTGCAGTCGAGAATATCATCGCATCCCAGCAAGACAAGAGCATGAAGTCGTTGAGTGTAAAGTGAAGCAAGCATTGTGTAAAATTTGCAAAAGTGCTGGTCAAAGAATTTGCTACGACTGCGTAGGCGAGATATACTGTGATCGATGCTTCAAGCTGGTCCACCAAGCAGGTGATCTTGCGTCACACAGCCAATATGACCTCATTAAATGAATTAGCATTGGCGAAAGCCATGCTTCAATTTCTCGTGGTTGTTTGCTGAACGTATCGTGAAGAAAGGGGGTTCCGGAGTAGTATACGACCCTCAAAACTTCGAAAACGCTAGCCTCTCGCCTCACAAGGTACTTACGTACTTACACTTGAACAGTCGTGCCAGACGTACACTAGTGTAATGTTTTCCTAGTTATAAGCTATTTTTAGTATTTTACCATATTATTTTGATGATTTCCGACATATTAGTACAGGATTGGAATGATGGACTGTTTACCGTTCCCTCGAATGTTGGTCAAGATATCCGCAATTGACTGCGCATTGAAGCGATGATCTGCTTCCGAGTCCGTTTGCACAGAGGGATGTCATGCTATCGCAACCTCTTCATTTCCCGCTGCTTGCACTGGGCACGGTTCCGCCCAACCAACCACCACGCAGGAGGGGCTTTTCAATGCGAATGATGATGAACGATGTTAAATGTTTTTTTTTTTTGAATGGTGAATTAGATCGAATAGTTAACTCTCACTCTGACTGACCAGAGCACACCAATTACGAGGTCATGTTCGTATGCATTCTTCCGATGCCCACGCTTGCCACATGATTCAGTGGATAGTAATATGGGGGACAAAACACTTGCTAATAGTCGTCTATAACTAACACTTGATCATGCAAACATACATCAATCACACAACCACCCTTCTTCCTTAATATTATACATAATAATACTTTTTTTATCCTCCTCGTCGTTTTAGTTCTCAATTTAGTGCAAATAATGCATGTTGATAATTGAACAGCAACACTATAGCTATGTATACCACCACCACCTTTTTAATAGCAATGATAGTGACAACATCTAGTAAAAAAATAATGACAATAGAGAAATAATAATAAAACATTTTTTTATAATTATAATATATATATAATAATTATCAACAAACATAATAATAAAAAATAATAATAATATGATGAGGTGATGATATAATAAAAAAAAAGAAGAAGAAGAAGAAGAATAGCGAGAAGGAACAAACAACAAAACAACAACGAAATAATAAATAAAGGAGGGAAAAAAGGACAAAAAAGGAACCCACGGACACTATGCCAAATCCAATGTTGGCCTCGCGCTTCACACCAAACTCTGAAACGCCGTAATCGCACAACAAGTATTATTCGACCCCAGTTCTTTCTGGGTTCAGGAGAACACATCATTGCGCCCATGGCGAAGAAAAAGGCAACGAGCTCGACGTCTTTCAAGAAGGGTGCCAAGGCGGACTCTACAATGCGCGGGTGGGAACTTCTTCACCCTCCTGTGGACGAGGCGGTTGCAATAAATGGCAAAAAACATACCGTGTGGGCATCCGCCAAATCCAAAGATGGCCAGGTTTTTAAGAGGCATGAAAATGTATTGCTCTTATCGGCTGATCCAAACCTGCCCTATTTTGCCCACATTTTATACTTCTATCTTGACAAAAAGTCGAACACAGTCTACATGTGCGTCAACTGGTTTTATAGGTCTTTTGAGGTTGCCGTCCGCAAAAAAGGGAAAAAGAAGGTGGAAGAGCTGCAAGATTATGAGATACTGTATAATTCTCACCAAGATTTCAACCCCGCCGACAGTATTATTAAAGCGGTTAGTGTGACTTGTGATGCAAAAGATATGGTCGGCGTAGACAAAGATGCCCGTAGTTTCGAATATTTATGTAGATACGAATACCATATAAGTAAGAACGGGAAAAAAACTCGAATTGAGCCCATCAGTGACTCACTTAAGAATCAAATTCTGAAACATAAGATGAGTATGAGTAAACAACTACCGGAGAAGACGAAAACGAAGAAATACAAGGCCCATAAACTATTCAAAAATTCGCAAGTTGTAATGAAAAAGGTAAAGGTTCAAAAGAAAGATCCGAAAGTAGGACGTCCTGCTAAGCAGAGGAAAGGAGCAAAGGATTTTGAGAGGGAAATAGTAAAAGAAATTGTTCGCGAAACTCCAGTTGAAAAAAAAGTGACAAAAGTCTCTAAGAAGCGAAAAGGTGGAATATCGAAAGCGAGTGGAGAAAGAAAGAAATTACATGAAGATCCTTACGCCGCAAAGTTACACCAATTGGAACAAATCCAATTGTTCAGCAAACGCATTATCGACAAGGAGGCTTTGCGACTACCACAGGACAGTTCTCCTTATGGTCGCCAGAGGCTAGATCAGCCAACGCTCCAAGGGCTTCAAGACGCAGTAAAACAAATTAATGTTGATACGGATGGGCTCTTGCTTGATCCAAGCAATGACCCGTACTCAATGGCTTTGAGTGTATTGCATCCTGCGGGGGATCCCTTCAATGTCCATTTTTCTTACGACAAGCAATGGGGCTTGCAAGTTGGCTACGGGGACGATGGGAGACTATATGTTTCCAGTGTCAGTAATAATGACTTAAATGAAGCAAAGAAAAAAGGGATATTAGTAGGGGATATTGTTACAGCTATAAATGACCAGGTATTTTCGTATCCAGCGCCGACTGTCCATGTATTCTTCGACATGGTCAACAAAGCAAGAAGTGCACGGCAATCGATTTCAATTTCTTTTTTCAGGCCAAATTCATCTGGGGGCTACTCTCCCACTGTCGAAGAAATTGGATTCCCAAAGGATATGGACGCGATATACACAAATGACATTGACTACATATCACTAGCAGACCACATTATGAGTAACAAAAGAAGCAACAATTATAATTTAGTGACTACTATCACTAATTCCGATGCTATCCATGCCATAAATGACGGTAATGCGCAATCGATTCTGGACGTGTGTTCTAAGGACACCAAATATTCCAATGACCAGGAAAGTGTTGCTCAGTCAAGCACTGATATTGCAACACCACGTGTTGGGAAAGAATATCAGGTTGATCTACCGAATTCGACGAATTCTATTTTACAGGATGTTGAAATTCAAAATACACAACCTTGCAAGAAAATACTTATGGATTCTTCGATTGTGCCTGGTGCGAGTGTTGTGATTCAAAAGGGGTCGTTGGTGTGGGTCGGACGAGACTCTGTCCAGAATCAAGCCGGTGTGCATTCTTCAGAGAAAATTCAAAAGTCCACATTTATGAAACGTCACAGATATTTCCCGGCTTTCTTGCAGACTGATATTCTTTCAACGAACACATTTGTTGATGTTGGCAATCATGTAAATATTTTACGTAGCAAAGCTGAGCTCGAGAAAATTTTGGGTCGCCCGCTCCAAAAAAATGAGCTTGAGTTTGTCAAACATGACAGTATACAGGTGAAAACATTTGATGGCATAATAATAAAAAATATTTCCAGGATATATGGTTACGTTCATAAGTTATTCCTTAGAGCTAAGATTTTGCACAGCCCACACGGTAGCGATGACCACACGGGGACAGATACACATACAGATAAAAAAAAAAACCTGTCTGTACCGGCTGGAGAGAGTGTATTTTCCGAAAGTGATATTGTAGATATCATGAAAAAAATTGGAAAGAAAAATCCGATAGGCGCACTTACTAAGAGTTTTCCATCTTATAGGAAACAGATGATACAAATTGTCTGCCTATTGTCGCCTTTTGTAGGTGCAAATAGAAGTCGCCAAGAAAACGGGACTTACCAGTATTTATCAAAGCGTTCGAGCGGTATGGAAGAACTTGGTACAAGTCGCTATGGCAGAATTCGTTTGCAAGCAATACCTAAGCAGTTGCAACAAGAACAAGCAGCTTTATGGTCTGCAGCAAAAAAACATTCCTCTAAATTACAAAGCAACACTGCGCAAAGCATTACAAATCATAATGACCAGGCTGTATTTGGCACAAATTCGATAAACCTTACTGTGGTAGCGGAGGCAGATCCGCCAAACGATTATTCTACATTAAATGAGGAAGATGACAAAAATTTTTCTCGCCCAGATGTTCGTTCGAAAAGAGTTCACCGGGGTGATGTTGGGCTTAACCAATATGGGCTGCCTACACATGTGTATGGTTTAAATGTAGATTTAGCTGTCGTTACGTACCCATTAGGTTCGGAGTCTGAATACATCTGCACAGATTTCTCTCACTTGAGATACAGAGTAAATAATGAAATACCAAAAATGTATGATCTCGTAATTGTGAACAATCGCGAGCCAGCCATGATACTCGGCTCATATGGAACTGGAAATATTAAGTATAGGCATTCAATTCCAAATAAAGAGTCTCATCTTATTGAATACGACGACAAAATACTTATAAAATTTTTGTCGAATGATATTGAAGTAGATACAAGGTTAAAGCACTGCACCCCTCTTCAAAACCCAACTCCACATTACCAGGTCTTGCATGAAATGTATAAAATTCGCTTGATACATGGGGACGAAGCTTTCGATCAATTTGTAAGCCAGCTATCAAGCATTGAACATATGCTTGAGATAGACGAGGGTATGTCGCCAGGAACCGAAACTGTAAATGACAAGAGGGCAGACATTATGACCGCGAAGATGCTTTCAACCGAGATCATTCGTAATACTGTTGTCGATTTGGCTGGATCCTATTCCAGTGGGCTCGGACATTTTGTAGAAACATATACAAGTCTACCAAAGTACACAATACAAAATGATAAAATAATTTTTTCGTGAAAAAATGCAGTACACATATTTTATTGTAATGCCTAAAATACTTTCGTGTACGAAGCAGCGTTTATTATCCTTAGCGGCGTTAATTGTTTTTGGGCTAAAATGGATTTTGCTTTTTGGATTTATAACATAGTTTATTTATAAAAAAACATTGTTCTTTTGATAAAAAAAAATGATGTATTATGATAGTGTATGATAAGTTAGCTGGTCACTTGTCTATGAACCTTCAAATTCAAAAAATTATTTTAAAAAATATTAAAATACGCTGATTAAAATACATTTATAATATTTCAAATATATAACAGAGTGATTATCATTATATATATAATAAATTTTATATATTCAGTGCGTTGGGTAAATGCGAATTAATCATATGCTGCATTTGTTTTACAAGTTGTGCATACACCGAATATCCCGAGACCACGTCATGAGAGTGTGTAATATTTCCCACATATGTTATACAAGGGGTTTTACAATTCATCGCTGTCTTCGTCATCCAGGTCTTCATCATCTTCAGGTGCACCACCGGCAGCGCCACCAGCTCCAGCTTGATAAACTTTTTGGATAATTGGGTTTGCAATTTGTTCAAGTTCTTTTTGTTTTGCTTCAAATTCCTCCTTTTCTGCTTCTTGATTGTCATCAAGCCATTCAAGTGTTTCCTTGACTGCTTCTTCGACCTTTTCCTTGTCTTCCTCGGACAACTTGTCAGCAATTCCCTTTTCTTCGTCCTCAAGAGTGTTCTTAAGGTTGTAGCAATAACCTTCAAGCCCATTACGGCCGTCGATGCGGTCTTTGACTTTTTTGTCTTCCTCAGCAAACTGCTCAGCCTCTTCAACCATCCTTTCAATTTCTTCTTCGGACAGGCGACCTTTCTCCGCAGTGATGGTAATTTTCTCAGATTTGCCTGTTCCCTTGTCCTCAGCAGATACTTGCAAGATACCATTCGCATCAATTTCAAAAGTAACTTCGATTTGTGGAACACCACGTGGGGCAGGTGGAATACCGGTTAATTCGAATTTACCGAGCAAGTGATTGTCTTTCGTCATAGCACGTTCACCTTCGAAAACTTGGATCATAACCGCAGGCTGGTTGTCTTGATAGGTACTAAAGGTTTGGGATTTCTTCGTTGGGATTACACTGTTGCGAGTGATCAACTTGGTCATAACACCACCAACGGTTTCAATACCTAGACTCAAAGGGGTAACATCCAATAGCAATAAGTCTTTCGCTTCATCGCCACCTTCGCCACTCAAGATACCGCCTTGTACAGCAGCGCCGAAAGCAACAGCCTCGTCCGGGTTGATACCACGGTTTGGTTCTTTACCGTTGAAGTAATCTTTCAACAAGTTTTGGATTTTTGGGATACGTGTGGAACCACCAACCAAAACCAACTCATCAACTTCACCTTTTTTCATACCTGCGTCCGACATTACTTTACCGACAGGTCCTAAGGTCTTCTTGAACAAATCCATGTTCAACTCTTCGAATCGAGCGCGAGTCAAAGTTTCACTGAAATCAACACCGTCGAACAACGCTTCGATTTCTAGCCTTGCTTGATGCTGGGTACTCAATGCGCGTTTAACACGTTCTGCCTCCCGTCGCAATTTTTGCATGGCTCTTTTGTCCTTAGACATGTCTTTCTTGTGCTTCTTCTTGAAGACTTTCAAGAAGTATTTCATGATACGCTGGTCAAAATCTTCTCCTCCCAAGTGAGTGTCTCCGTTGGTGGCCAAAACTTCGAAAACACCGTTGTCAATAGTCAACAAAGTAACATCGAAGGTACCGCCGCCAAGGTCGAATACCAAAATATTCTTTTCTCCGCCCTTCTTGTCAAGTCCGTAAGCAATCGCAGCAGCGGTTGGCTCATTGATAATGCGCCTGACGCTCATGCCAGAAATGGTACCGGCATCCTTCGTGGCTTGTCTTTGCGCGTCGTTGAAGTAAGCTGGGACAGTAACAACAGCATTCTTAATGTCTTTGCCAAGGAAACCTTCAGCAATGCTTCTCATTTTCCCCAAAACCATGGCACTGACTTCTTCTGGTGCAAATGTTTTCTTTTCGCCGCTGACGTCTACACGTACGTATGGCTTTCCGTCCTTATCTACAAGCTCAAATGGGAACAATTTTTTGTCTGCTTTGACAGTCTTGTCCGTGTACTTGCGCCCGATAAGTCTCTTCACATCGAAGACGGTGTTTTCAGGGTTGATGGTTGCTTGATTCTTTGCGGCATCTCCGATCAGACGCTCGCCTTCATCACTCCATGCTACATACGATGGAGTAATACGGTTACCTTGGTCGTTGGCAATGATTTCAACTTTGCCGTTCTTGTAAACTCCAACGCAGGAGTAGGTGGTGCCCAAGTCGATCCCGATAACGGTGCCGATGGACTCTTCTTCATCGTCGTCGTCGTCCGCGCGCACCGCCGAAACGGCGATGAGTGCGAAGAACGCTAGCGTAATGGCGAATCTCTTCATACTTTTCACTTGTTGTGTCCTTGTTCAATACAATTTTCAGTTTCCAACTTTGTAGAAGTGGGGTGTGTGTGTGTCTCTGTGTTGGGGTGTGCGTTGAGACGTGTCGCGCGAACAAAGCGGTGCTACCACTGCAGCGTGGGGCCAGGAAGAAGAAGAAGATAGTGCTGCTGCTGCATAATGAAACAGTATAATAATATTATAGAAGATGGAAGTGCCGAATCTTGGGCAACCCATAGTGGATGGAATAACACGGGAGAGTATTGGAGGTCCGTCACGTGATCGATGCCAAAACATTTCATCGACATGAGTGGACATGGGCCACTGCTCAGGCAATTCCAGCCTTGCCATGCTACGCCCCTGCTACGATGCTATGCCGACCTCGGAAACGACACGTGTTGGATTCCAGCATCTCCCCACCAGGCACACAGGCTTGGTTAATTTGCCCACCAGGCACACAGGCTTGGCTAATTTGCCCACCAGGCACACAGGCTTGGCTAACTTGCCCACGAGAAATGTGTTTGATGATGGTACGCAATCAAAATAGAAGACTTACTACAATATCAGTATGAATAATATTACTGTGTTGTGAGTGATTAGGATTGATAAAAATGGAGTTTGTGTATGATGTAGCAGGAGGGAAGAAGTCTTAAGAAGTTTCTAGCACAATAGGTTTAGAGTTAGGGTTATCATGGGTAGGTTGTTCAAGACGCCAAGCCAATCCATGTACCTCCAACAGAATCGTACACACGCATAACAACAAAAAGTTTGTGTGTTAGCCTACACACAAGATATAAATGATTTAAGCTAGTCGTCACGACATGTGCGCGACGAAAGGATGCGATTCCAATTAAACGCTTCCAACTTCTTGCATTTTGGTTCCGGTAGGGAGTGTCTGATTCTGAAGATACTGATTTTGTACAGTATTAGAGAGAGTATTGTAGAGTACTAAACGGAAACAGAGACCTCACGCCGGCCCAGAAAAGTTCAATATATGTTATAGAGACACACATATGGAATTCATTCATGTCACTTATATGTTTACTAAATAATCATTTGGATTACTCTCGTGAGCTAAGCAGCGTGCGCTTAGGCTTATTATCTTCATGGTCATTATCATCTTCGTCATCATGGTCATTATCATCTTCATCATCATGGTCATTATCATCTTCATCATCATGGTCATTATCATCTTCACCATCATCTTCCTCGTCATTATCATCTCCATCATCGTGCTCATCTTCATCTTCATCTTCATCTTCATCTTCATCATCCTCATGGTCATTGCCTTCGTTGCCAACTTCGAACTCAATCTCATCGCTGCCACGCCGATGTTCTCGCCAATGATGAACCCATTTAAATCTTTTCTTAAGCTTATTGACGCTTATCCTGTTATTGTAACCATGAATTACAATCTCCTTCGACTTAATATCACGGTCTGTTATACTCAATGGCAACCTCCACTCAGTGCTATACACCAAGTGCGCTTCTCGTATTTTCTCGAGGAAATCATCGTCATCGTCTTCATTGTCCGTTGGAACAGCTACGACCACAAAAATATCGTTTGGGCATGCCTCCAAACTAAGATAATCGTCTTCATGCAGCCTCCCCAAGTATGACCTTGTAGAGTCTTCGCAGCCTTTACAGTCTGTTTTGGTGTAGCTGTAGACGGCCAACTGCCTTTTTGGCTCAAGCTTATTGACAAACTCAAAGCCAAACATTTCTTTTTCAGTGCAACGCGATTCTGAAAAGCCGTTATCCCGGGACCACACCCATAAATTTGATGCGTATTTTTTCCCACTCAGCACAGGGCACCCAGCATGAATAGAGGCTGGATCGGGTTGGGTATACTGATCAAGGCTATAAAATAGCAGGGCACCACCTTTGACGGGTTTAACACTTAACTTCGACGGATCTTCGCATTGACGGGTCAAATTGTACTCCCAAGTACCATTACTTAATTCTGGCATGGGCGTAGAACGGCTTGGGGCGCCCACCGTATCCGATCTGTTTGGAGATCGTGGAAAAAGCGTTTGTCCGCCACTTTCCACATCGTTCAAGTAGAGCATCACCGTCAAGTAGCGGTTTGTCCCCCCATTTGACACATTGAAATTCATGTCTTCATTGTCTTCTTCCAAAAAGTAGTCTTCGTGCAAATCGTATGCTGTGCTCACATTGTAACGGAGTATCTGCAAGCCATCGTAGGCTCCTCCTGATTCTCCATAAGGCATACGTATCAACTGACTGATTCGCTGTTTCAACTTTATTGCTAGTGGTTCTCCATCGTCGAAAACAGTTTCAGAAGTCCTTACATTGGAGTACTCATCATCATCATCATCATCATTACCATAACCTACTCCGCTACGCTCAAGACCAGCGTCTTCGCCTATCTTGATCAATTCGTCACACTCTGAGTCTGTCAGCAAGTTGTGTATATGGAAAACTTTTGGGCTTGAACTCAGGCACTCGAGCTCTACCTGGGGCGCTCCACTGGCGCCTGCTTGGTCGCCTTTCACGCGCATATCTGGCAATTGGAGGCGCGATTTGCCTGGAAAGGAATACCACATCCAATGCAGACCGGAAGCGACGGGCAAGAGGAAAATTTGGGAAGAGCTAGCTGAAATGTTTAGCCCAGAAACTGGTATTCCATACTTATCTCTTGCTTCCACTGACTTAACATCGAAGTTCTTGTACTTTGTTGCCAAAGGTAGCAAACCCGTTTGTTCCTGCAAATATTTACCGAGTGCCTTTGGATCTGCATACTGCAGCCGATTATGCAAGACTACCTTTACGCCACTGACGACATTTAGGTTCGCACCGTTTTCAAAAACCAGAACTGTATACGGTGCTTCAGAAGCAGCATCAGCTAATACATCTGTATTAGTCCCAGAAGAAAAAAGTGTTATGCAAAACAGTAGCAATCCACATATCAGCCGTGGAGGGTAGCAATAGCCATTCATTTTGTTTCCAGTTTTATGCAGTTACTTGGCTTTCTTGTACCGTCGTCCACCGCTGAAGTTGTCAGATGGGCGAAGGTGGCTGTAGTATGATGGTGGACGAATTAAGTGGGTTTCTTCAGCTTTCCCCAGTTCCTCCGTAAAATCGCCGTGTTGTATTATGTCATCGTCCTCTCCTTCCTCCTCCTCTTCTTCTGGAGGATGGTGGATGGAGACTGACTTTTTTTTTTTGCATATTATTTTATTATTTATTATTAGGCCATGATATACATAGATGCTACAGTACGAGGAGGACTAGGAAGAAATATCCAAATTAAAGAATAATAACACAGTGTACACCGGTGATGTGGAATCCTAGTCAGCAATTCGTGTGCAATTAGTACACTGTAGTACCTTGCAACGACAACACACTTGTAGTACGTAGTGTAGTAAGTGTTCGAAGCTTGCAAATTTCAAGCGCGAACAATCGTTGAGGGAGATGGACTGGAAGCAAATTTCGACTTTTTGACACAGCAAGCGCAAACAAAGAAACACACAAAAAAATGGCATCCATGATTACCACTGCTTCGGTTAACAACAGAAGAGAGTTATACCCCGAATTCAAGCCGTATTTTACCGGTTTTTTAAGCGTTGGAAGACCCGAGCTTAATCATCAAATTTATTACGAGTGCTCGGGGAATCCTGAAGGCATCCCTGTATTGGTGTCACACGGCGGGCCGGGTGGTGGTGTGCAAGACTACTACAGGCAGTACTTCGATAAAGATATTTGGCATGTAATTATGTTTGATCAAAGAGGGGCTGGAAAGAGTACACCCTGGGCTTCGCTTGATGACAATACGACGTGGCATACAGTTAGTGATATGGAAGAAATACGTAAAAAGTTGAATATTGAAAAATGGGCTTTATTTGGTGGATCATGGGGCGCATGCATTTCGCTTTCATATGCACAAACACACCCGACAAGATGCTTAGGCTTAGTGCTCAGAGGAATTTTCACTTTGCGACGCTCTGAGTTGGAGTGGTTTTACCAAAAAGGATCTGGAGGGAACGAGAACATATTTCCTGACCAAATGGAACTACTTGCTGCTGAAATACCCCTGGCGGAGCAAGGAGATATTATGAATGCATACTATAGACGGTTGACGGGAACAAACGAGGAGGAAAAAGTGAGATGTGCGCATGCTTGGTCGAAGTATGAAATGGCAACTTCGAAGCTTTTTGTTTCCCAAGATTACATTAAGCGTGCTGAGGACAGTAAATTTGCGATTGCATTTGCAAGAATTGAAACGCATTATTTCGTGCATGGAGGATGGTTTCGTTACGATGGCCAGCTAATTAATGAGGCTGACATCCTCCAAAACAATGATATACCTGGTATTATTGTGCAAGGTCGATATGATTGTGTGTGTCCGATGAAATCCGCTTTTGAACTCAACAAAAAGTGGCAAAAGAGCAAACTTGTCATTGTACCGGATGCTGGACACTCTTGCAAAGAGCCAGGAATCATTTCAGAATTATGTAAGGCGACAGATGAAATGGCGGCAATAATTAAGAAATGAAAAGGCTTGAAGTGAATTAAAGGCGTCTTATTCCGTTATTTTTTTCTTTCAGATTTGTGCGTGAGAGGTTGTTAAAAATATATTTTATTTTGATATGATAATCATGATGATTTTATATGCTGCTTGCGTTTACGAAAAAAAAAATGGTACACGTTTTATAAAAGAAAATTGTTTTGAACAGAAATAATGAGATTTAATACCTAAATGATATATTTTTTTATTACTTTTTTCGAAAAAATCTATTCATGTTTTCGTATCCAAAAGCGCCCACAGCTATTGTAATATTTTGCCACTTCTTCATACATAGGCTCAAACCCTAATCCTTTTAGTGGCTCGTAATTATCTTGTGTCCTCTTATGATCATAGGTATAATCATGTTGAAATAACCCTGCCCCAATTGGTAGATACTTGGCATAGATAGAAGCTTCAAGATCTTTGTTTCCACCTGCCCCAAAAAGTAAATCTGAAGATTTTAGGGCGCTAACTGTAACTTTACTGACATTATCTGGGTTTTCTAAATCTGCAATTTCGAACTTCATATTGCTCAGCCAAGCTTTTTTAACCCGATCATTTCTGATGTCGACAATATCAAAACTGGTGAGTACACCCCCACGAAGAGCCGCAGAAACACCTAAATAAATTGAAAAGACACCAACAAATGTGCCAAATTCTACAATATTTTTGTAAGCCGGATATCGCTGTAAGATAAATTCAAAAAATAGTTTATCTCCATGTCCAAGTGATACAGTGTCATAATTAGAGCCGAACGTACTTCTTGCAGATGAGAGCACGCTTAATACTTTGTATAAAGGTGGTTTTCTATTGTCATGTGGCGTAGTTCCCATAGGGGTGTTGCATACATGTGTTGTTGGGTACGATTTTTCCCACTCTTCGAAGCACATAGCATGATGAATCGGGGGAGACTGCATATCATTGACCATGTAGTGCTTGAATCTTGTTGGTGCATTCCCAATTCTGTCTGAACAAGTCGTCGAGAGAAATATTTGACCATGACTCTCCAGCTTCACTCCATCCCAGTTCTCTACAGAAGGATATGCATCGAAATTGTCGTTCTCGTTCTGCATAAATGCTAATGCAGTCGAAGCATTTAGCACTTTCATATGCCACTTGAATTGCCCTTGTTTCGTCTCAAGAAATTGTATCTCTTGATATGCATTACGGACAATGTCTTTAGGGTGAAAACAAATTCGATGGCTGCGGTTTAACTTAACTTCAATCACAAGCATGCAAAACCTCCATTTTTCATGAATGCATTTTGCAGATACTTGGACGTAAATGCCTTTGCTATGTATAGTTATGTTATTTCCTCGTGGAGGGGAGTGAACTAAAAAGCTCATCCGGTCATCCAAGGATTGACTTAAATTCTTCAAATACAATTTCAATTCGCCAAATAGATCGAGCTTGGAAATACCATCCATGGTTGACCCACCACCTCTGAACATACTTGCAATCTCCCTTTCGTCTTTAAGTTCCTGGATACGCTCACTCAATAATTCCTCAGAATCACAAATAGATTGAGTATTCAGAGTTATATACTTCCCGCCAGGCCCCGTAATATTTAAGAAAATATTTGGGATGCCCCAAAACGTCGATTTCATTTTCATGTTTCCGACACAACATTGCCAAGCTTCACAAAAAACGGCAACAAATACAAATATCTGTGCGATAGCCCTAGTGTGCATGGCACAGCGAATGCGCCACGGCAGTGAGCACGCGGGACCTACTCTATTTGGACCAGGCGGCAACGAAAATGTGCGTGATTGTATGTAGTTGCCTGAAATCTTGGATGTGTTCATCATATAATGTTATAGTTTAAGAGTAGTTTCTTGTGTCTCATCACTCATCACTCATCATCAATTTTGTTGATTGTTGTATGTTGTTGAAGCGCTGTAATAATGTTTTTTTTTTGATGTAATAATGATAGTAGTCTAATATAGTGAGTATAGAAGTGCCGTAGTAGCTGTATAATATCTTCTAGAAGAAGACTAGAAGACGTACGTAGTAAAAAATGGTCGAAGTCTCAACACAGCGATACAATTATCCATCGTTGCAATTTTACCAGAATGAATTCGACGATGATGTGTGAATGATGATTATTGAAAATATAATAAAAACAACATACTGTACATATAAAATTATTTTTTCAATTATCATACATGTATTTAATAATTAATAATACACATACACAGTAGTAGTGCT
>JACLAC010021593.1_pt1 | contig 22550 bp, 17 predicted proteins | sample 8027881 | NCBI WGS metagenome assembly JACLAC01 (sample SAMN15725517, study PRJNA655200) | protist metagenome | isolation source: fluorescence activated cell sorting (FACS) single amplified genomes of... | place: Spain: Blaines Bay Microbial Observatory, Mediterranean Sea | collected 2016-01-19 | reverse complement strand
GCTCCTGGAGCAAATCGCCGCCGAATGGGATGTGGAACTCCCGTTTTCCGAATGGGAGGCTACACGATTTTAATGCAAATCGACAGAAATCAATTTCTCGAAGCGGGCTACCTCATCGTCCGCAATCTCATCCCCGCGGAAAAACTCGATGCACTACGCCGCGCCAGCGAAGAAATGGTCGCTCGCCAACGAGCAGTCTGGGCGCGCGAACGTCGACCGGAAGACCCTCCGGGCGGCATCTGGGAAACGGCTGCTCAACCCCGACTGCACTTCCAAAATATGGGCGCGCAAATCGATGCGCAGACCGCCCTCTGCATCGAGATCTGGCAATCCGAAAACCTGCACGGAATCAGCAGCGAATTACTGGATCTGGAAGACGCCGCCGTCACCGAGATGATGATGATGTGCAACCCGGTTCGCGACCATGGGCCGGCCCGCTGGCACCGCGATTTCTACCCGCCCTATTGCGCCCCGCTCCAGAGCTACGCCGACGATATCGTCGAAAATGGCCCGCGCTATGTGCAGTGGAATATTCCGCTCTACGACGACGACGTCTTGTGGGTCGTGCCCCGAAGCCATGTCCGTCGCAACAGCAGCGACGAAGACCGGCAGCTCGCCGCAGAGGACCGCGCGCCCCTGGCCAGTGGGGTCCAGACCCATCTCAAAGCCGGTGATGGCGTGGCTTATATTCTGCCGATCCTGCACTGGGGCAGCAAGTACAGCACCCGGTTGCGCCGCACCATCCACGGCGGCTTTTCCGAGTTCACCTATTACCCGGACCTGAGCTACCTCGCAGAGCTCTCGCCTCCCGCTCGAGAAGCCTTCACCCGCTGGGAACGGCGTAGCCGGCAAAAACTCGCCCAGACCGAAGCGGCCTTGCGCGCGGTGCTGCAAAAGAACGACACAGCCTACCGCGCCGCACTCGATGTCCTGCACCCGGGCCGCGGCCCCAAAGGCCAACTGCAATCGACCTTGTTCCTGAGCAAAGCCGCCCGCCGTATTCACCACCTGAAACGCCCCGACTTCGCCGAACTCCCCGACCAGGATCAGCGCTATGCCACCAGCATGCATCCGATGACGCTGCAGTGGGGTCGATCCATTGCCGAGCGCTTTTCAAACGAAGACGCCGCAGCGCTCTGGGCGCGTTTCAAACCCGTAGATGATGCGCTACAGGCCTCGCAACTCCAACACTCGCCCGGATTTCAAGGCAATCACACGCACTACTATTTAAACGAGGTGCCGGAAACGCTCAACGTCGATAATATCGTCTATGGATGGCGTACGCATCCCTAGCACCAGCGCAGCACTCATTCGGCCTTAGCCAGGCGATGCATACAATCTCAGCGTCCCGCTATTGACCCCTACCCAACCGTTGCGTATGCTGGGAGCAACCCCACTGCTCCAACAAAGGAGACCCTATGAAAGTCTTAGTCCTCTCAGGACCAAATCACGGATTTGAAAAAAGCGCGCCGCTGATTCACCAATTTCTCGATACCGCAGACGACCTCGATGTGGAGCTCGTGGACCGGAAGGATATCCTCAGTTCGGGGCTGGACGAGTTCGACGTCTGCGTTTTCGGCACCGGCTTCACCCGCCCCGTGCGCGAAAATGACGGCTCCGTCAAATGGGAAGCCGAGCTCAGCGCAGACCAGGAAGACGCGCTGCTGAATTTCGTAGATAGCGGCAAGGGGTTGGTCGGCATCCACGGCACCGGCTGGAATATCGGCGCCCGGGCGGTTGATCTGCTCGGCGGCCACGCCAATTGGCACCCGCCAGGTTTGACCTTTACGGTCAACATAACCGACGCAACCCATCCGATAACCGACGCCGCGGAAGACTTCGAAGTCGAAGACGAGATCTATATGTCGGCCTGGTTCCCCGAAATCCAAATCCTGGCCACCGCCGAATGGGCCGACAAGCCGCACCCCGTGGCCTGGACCAAGCCCTATGGCGCCGGCAGGGTCTTCTACACCGCCCTCGGCCACGGACCAGACACCTTCACCCGACCCGGCATGCAAAAATTTATGACCCGGGGGGTGCGCTGGGCCGGCACTCACTGAGCATGAAACTGCGCCCCGTCCCCCGTACCGATCTCCGGGTCTCTCCCCTCTGTCTGGGCACCATGACCTTCGGCACCCCCGTGGGTGCACCGGAGGCTCGCGCCATCGTCCACGCCGCCCTGGACCTCGGAATCAACTTTATCGACACTGCCAATATGTACGAAGGCTATACCCGCACCCTGGGCTCGCCCGGCGGCGTGGCGGAGGAATATATAGGCCTGGCGCTGCGCGGGCGGCGCGAAAGCGCCGTACTGGCCACCAAGGCCGGCCACCCCGTCGGCCCCGGGCCCGAGGACCGCGGGCTGAGCCGCGCCCATCTGCTGCGCGAATGCGAACGCAGCCTCCAGCGCCTCCGCACCGACTACCTGGACCTCTTCTACCTCCACGCCCCCGACCCCGAAACTCCGTTGGAACTCTCTATCGCCGCCTGCGCCGAACTGATCACCAGTGGCAAAATTCGCCACTGGGCAATTTCTAATTTCGACGCCGACCAGACTCGGCAGATCTTCGCTCTCTGCTCGGAGCACAGCGAGCCACTACCGGTCGTACACCAGCCTGCGTTCAGTCTGCTCAACCGCGAAATCGAAAACGATCTGCTCCCATTCTGTATCGACCAGAACCTGGCCGTGGTGCCCTACCGAATCCTCGAAAGCGGTTTGCTCAGCGGCAAATACACCGACCCGAAAAATCCACCACCCGACTCGCGAGCGACAGAGAAACCCGATTGGCTGCCGCAACTGCAGGACGCCGATAAAGTACAGGCGCTGGACGCACTGAGCGACCAGGCCAGCAAAGAAGGACTAGGACTCTTCGAGTACACCATTCGCACGACGGCGAATACCCCCGGTATCACCAGCGCCATCCTAGGCGTCACAAAGCCCGCCCAACTCGCCGCAGCGGTCCAGGCCCTAGCCACCCCTTCCCTTCAGCGCTAGCGTCACTCGCTTCCCGATCTCAAATAGCTCCTATCGCTCTCTTTCCAGCCCCATTCAGCCAGTCCGCGCTCCGTACCTGCAGCATCCTGGACTCCCATCCAGCGTACACGTAGTGCAATTCGGACTTCTTCTAGTACAGATCCATCGACCCGTCGGCCCTGATTCGCCGTCGCGTCGCCAGCGTCTGATAGGGGCGCGAGTCTACCAGATCCCAATCCAACTCCACACCCAATCCGGGACGTCTGCCCAATTCATCGACATCGATACAGCCCCCTGCGATCGGCACTTTTAGCGTCTGCACTGCAGCGAAATGGTCGGCGTAACGACAGTGCTCCAGGATAAGAAAGTTCTGCATCGCCGCCCCGGCATGTGCAGCCGCTGCCAGAGCGACCGGCCCATAGGGATTGTGCGGCGCGATTGAAATCCCATAGACCTCGGCAAAGTGGGCGATCTTCATCAATTCGCTGAGGCCACCGGTGTGGCTGATATCGACCTGAGATACGTCGATCGCCTGCCGCTCGAACCATTCCCGACAGTCCCAACGGGTAGTCCAACGCTCACCGGCGGCGAAGCGCACCTGCGGAAAATCGCGCTTGAGCCGAAGGTAGGGTTCGACCAGGCTCTGCTCTAACGGCTCTTCGACGAAGAAGAGTCCCAGTGACTCCAAACCTTCGACCAGCCGGTGTGCCGCCTGTGGTGTAAAAACTCCGGCACAGTCAATCATCAAAGCTGTTTTCGGACCTAGCGCCTGGCGATAACGAGCGAGCTCTGCAATAGCGATATCGACCTGCTCTTCCGCATCAAAAGGCTCGACCGGTGCGCCGTAACTCACCTTAAACGCATCAAAACCTGTCGCCAGCGCCTCGGCAGCGTGTTCCTCAACCGTTGCAAAATCTAGATCCGACCGCGCATAGCAGCGCACCCTATCGCGCACCTTACCACCCAGCATCTTGAAGACCGGCTGCCCAGCCGCCTTACCAGCGATATCCCAGAGCGCCTGGTCGATTCCCGAAAGCGCACTGGTGTGGACCACACCTCGCTTCCACCAGAAGTCGCGAAAGCCCAGCTGCCAGATCCGCTCGACATCGGTGGGATCCATTCCCAGAATCCGCGGCTTGAGTTCGGTCTCGATCTGCGCGACAACCGCCATCTCGTGGTACTCGGTCGTCGCCTCGCCGACCCCGGTAATTCCTGCGTCGGTCTGGACCTCGACGAATATCCAGTTGCGCCGCACGACACCGTCCGGTCCCGGCACGCTCATCACATGGGCGATAATATCCACAATTTTCATCCACTACTCCTCAGGAGCGATTCAACCAGCCACCAACGACTTCAATCGCAATTTGAAAGACACTACCTGGCCTGGGATCTATAGTTTGGCCAACCAACCTCCGTCGACATAAAAATCCTGCCCGGTGATATAGCCGGCCGCATCCGACGCCAACAAAACGGCGATCCCGGCCAGGTCTTCGGGCTCGCCCCAGCGACCGACCATCGTACTCGCCGCCCGCTGCGCCCGCCGTTCGGGGTCATTCCAACTCAGCGCACCCATGTCGGTGTGGAAGTAGCCCGGACCAATGGCATTGACCCGCAGCCGAAGGGCGGCCAGGTCGTGGGCCAGAAACTTCGTCAGCTGCTTGAGTCCGCCCTTGGCCGCACCGTAAGCCGGATTGTCCCCCGCCCCCAACTCGGCAGCAATACTGGTGATATTGATGATCGACCCCCCTTCCGGCATCAGCGGTGCCAAACCGCGAGCCAGGCGAAACGGCGCATCGAGATTGACGCGAAGAGTCTCGTCCCAGGCCGCATCCTCGTACTCGAGCAGCGGCTGTGGCCTGGTCAGTCCGGCGTTGTTGACCAGTATGTGCAAGTGCCCCACTTCGGTTTTGACGAATTCGATCAGGGCATCGGTCGCACCGCGCTCAGCCAAATCGCAGACCTGAGCCTCGACTTCGACACCCAGTGCAGCCACTTCGCGCCTGGCCACCTCCAGTCGCTCGCCGTCTCTCCCCACCAGCAACATCCTGGCTCCGGCCCGCCCCAGAGCCTCGGCAATCGCCCGACCCAGACCACGACCGGCACCCGTCACCACCGCAGTTTTGCCCGCCAACGAGAACAACTCTTCCAAATAGCTCATATTACCTCACTATGGTCATCTTTCGTTCCGCACTAAACGAACCTGCGTCGAGACGGTACAAATAAGTCCCGCTCGCAACCTCGCGCCCTTTTTCGTCGCGACCGTCCCAACTCAGCTCATACACCCCAGCCGCTTCGTGCTCGCGCCGCCAATGGCGCAATACCTGAGCGCCGGCGGTGTAAATCGTCATCTCAACCCCGACCGCCTCCGGCAATCGATACTCGATCGTCGTCTGGGCATTGAATGGATTGTGGTGATTCTGCACCAGCGCAAAATCTGGCGGCGCGAAAGCGGCTTCCTCCACTGACGTCGAGCGGTCGGGTTCCAAAACCAGCGTATCAACGGCAAACGCCGCAACGGCGCTGCGCGAGAGCGGCGCCGGATGCAGAGCGCCCTGGGCCCATAAATCGCGCGTGTCCAGATGAAAAGGACTGCTCGGGTCTTCGCTATTACCCATCGGCAGTATACTCTGCGCCCGATCCACATCGTCTAAGGATACGAACTGGGTATAGGCCTGGGATTTTTGCGAACGAATCGTCGCCCCATCGACGGTTTCGAGCGCCGGCAGCCCCAGGTCGCGCAATGGATCCAGCGATGGGAAACCGTGCAAACCGGTAAAATACCCCAGACGCTGCTCAGTGACCGCCTCCCGCGCCCTCTGTGGCCAATTCGATCTATCGCTTCCGTATTTTTTTTCCGCCGCAGCCCATGCCGCACCGAGCGTCCGCTCTACATACGTCAATTCTTGTTCCGAAAACGCAGCGCTGCCTGCGTCGATACGCGCACCTAGCGAGCGCAGAAATCCGATCAATCCAGACTCCCCACCGCCAAACTTCACAGCCACTTCGGTATTGGCAGCACGGAAGAACAGGTTGAGATGCAGAGCCACCTCGGCCCCCTGCACCGTCAAATCCTGCGCTGATCCCGCGGCGTACCACGGCTCTAAATACGCCAGGGCGGCCGCAGCCCCCTCCCCTAGCTCGTAATCAAGCTCATCGCGCATATAGTAGCCGAAACGCACAATCTCCCGCCGCGCCGGATTGACCGCGTCGTAGTGGATATCCAGTACTTGCTCCGGGGCAAAGCGCTCGCTCGCTCCCAACCGCTCCGCCAGCCGCCACGAGCGCAGTGTGTGACCCCACGATCCGCTGATATTGGTCAGCGGGATCCGATAAAAAGATCCGATCGGCCGATGATTGCCCGAGTACAAATATCCCCGACGCGGATTGTAGACATGCGGCATCAGCGCGTGCGGCACGATCTCCTGCCAATCGAACTCCGCCGCGCTACCATCGTGCGCAGCCTGCCCCAGTTTCGGCGCCTGAGTCGAGCGCAGCGGCAGCGCCAGCGCAGCGCGATAGCCGATATTGCCCTGCACATCGCCAAAGACCGCATTGATACTGGGAAAGCGCCAGCCTTCCAGCGCCTGGTCGAAGCTGGCGGCATCTCTGGCGCGCAGCATCGCCAGAGCACCGTGGATCGTGTCGCGATCCTTCTCCGCGATCGGCAGCCGTTTGAGCGCCACCTGCGGATCGCCTTCCTGCGCAAAGGCGAACGCCGTTACCACCGGTCCGAATCGAGTCTCCCGGACCACCAGTTCCAGATCTTCTCCGCCTTTGACTTTGATGGTCTCCCGCCGCAAGGCCATCTTGCGCCACCCGCCATCGAAAAAGTACTCATCGGGACGCGCAGCATCCATCTGCAGCCGAAAGAGATCGGCCTGATCGGCCCCAAGCGCCGTCACACCCCAGGCCACATTGCGGCTGAAACCGATCAGGATCAGGGGACTGCCCGGCACACCAATGCCCCGCGCGTCGAAGCTCTGGCCGCGAATATGAAACTCGTAGAAGATCGAGGGATTGCTCACCGGAGTCTGCGGGTCGCTGACCAGCACCGCTGCTCCACTGGTCGATTTGGTTCCGCCCACGACCCAGGCATGGCTGAACTTCGGCCCACTCGCCCCAGACGCCTTGCTCCGCGCTGGCGGCGCGAAACCGCGTGCTGCCAGATACTCCTCGGTCTGCCGGACCCACGCCGCGTCCACATCCTCGCGCTGCACCACCGCTGCGGTCTCATCATACGGCGGTAGCGGATTCGCCCGCTGCCCCCGCTCTGCGAGATTGCGGTAGGAAATCAGATCGCGCGTCCCGTCGGTGCCGAAGAACTGCCCCACCTGCCACCACGAAGCGATGCAGTCGGCCGGCGTCCATAGCTCGGGAACCAACCCCACTCTCTCGTAGAGCGGATGCAATGAATTGGCAGCGAAGAAATCATTGACGCCCCGGCTATAGGCCGCAAGCAACCCCGCTATTTCAGAATCGAGATTATCCGCCACCTCTTGCGCCGCCCGGTAGAACCCGAAGGTCCGCATCTTGCGATCGTGATCGACGCTGGTCTCTCCCCGCGGTCTAAGCTTCAAAACCTCGCCCAGGACTTCGGCCGAACGCCCCTGGATCATCCGCAATTGATAGTGCATCTGGAAACCGCGATCCCGAGCCGCAGCAAAGCCCAAACCGTACATCGCCCCTACGTCGGTCACAGCGAAAACGTGCGGCACGCCCCACTCGTCGCGCACCAGTTCCACCTGCCCGTACTCCGCCAGAACCGGCATCGAGCACATCAGTGTCAGCAGAAAACATATAATCGCCGATGCCATTATCCGCCCTCTCCTCACTTGAGTCAAAGCCGAGGGTTATTGAGCCGCAGCCCGCGCACGCCCGTGTCATCGAGCCGATGGACGACCAAGTTGTCCAGCGATGCCGCCAGCATAATCCCGCGGCCCGTCCCGGCGAAAGCTAGATCGGTCGGTCCGCGCAGCGCCTCGCCCATCCAATCGTCGACGAAGAGTTCGAGTTGGCGATTGGATGGGTCCAAATAGTAAATCGCATCGGGACGATGGCAGGCGATCCACAACCGTCCCACGCTGTCGAAGGCAATCCCATCGGGAACATGACGCGGCATATGTACCACTCGCTCGTAAACCCCGGCCGAACCATCCTCTTCGATCCGCACCCGCGCAATGGCGCTGGCGAAGGTCTCGACGAAATAGAGATACTCCTCACCCGCATCGAGGGCGATGCCATTGGGCGTATCCACCGGCTTGGGATACCACAATTCCGCCTCTCCGCCGCCGGGCGGGATCTTGTGCAAATAGCCGTTGACCTGACCCGACCAGTCACCACTCTCCGAGAGATACATATTGCCCCCACGATCAAACGCCGGATAGTTGGCGCATTGCAAGTCTCGCCCCCCAGGCCCCCGGGCGTATATGCCGATAGTCCCGTTCGGTTCGATTTTCAAAACCTCCGCACCCCCGCAGTGCGCCGCGTACAGATTACCCTCCATATCCACTGCCTGCCCCAGACAGCGCGCCGGCGTCTGAGCAAAAATCTCAGCCGTATTGCTCTCTAGATCCACGCGGTAGACCTGACAACCCGTTCCGGTCGTATAGACCTCACCTTCCGGCCCCACCGACAGTGACTCGGGGTGATCAACACCGAGGATATGGAAAATCCGGTCTTTGTCATAGGGTTTGATCATCGTTATTCCAATTCTGGACAAAGCAGCGGCAACATCACCTGACCGCCGCGTCAGACCGAGCAATACGACACCGCCATCCACTCGGCTCAGCGCAAGCCCTCTTTCCGTGTCAGCTCGGCCCTCTTCTCTGCCGGGGAAGAGTTTTAAGTATACGAAATCCAATCCGTAGACGCGCAATCCGTAGACGCGCGATCTTCTACGAGCTATATTTCGCCTGCATAGAGCATCTGATAGAGGGGTCCGCGCAGGTCACTGCCCCAGCAACGAATACTGAGCCAACTCGAAAGGAACGCCTCGAAATGACCGCCACCGACCGCATCTTCCATCGCGTCATCACCAACGACTGGCCTCAGATATCCCACGGCAAGGGCTCTTACCTTTACGCCGAAGACGGCCGCGCCTACCTCGATGCCTGCGCCGGCGTACACGTGGTCTCGATTGGGCACGGGGTACCCGAAATCACTGCCGCCATGCAGGCCCAGGCCGACAAAGTGTGCTTCACCTACGCCCGCTTCCTCACTCAACCGCAAATCGATCTCGCCGCCAAGATCGCCGCCATGACCCCCGGCGACCTCAATCGGGTATTTTTCGTCTCCGGCGGCTCCGAAGCCACCGAGGCCGGGCTCAAGATCGCCCGCAAGTACCACCTCGAAACCGGCAACCCCAAAAAGTACAAGGTCATCACCCGCTGGCAATCCTGGCACGGCAATACCATCGGCGCGCTGTCAATGTCGGGTCGCTCGCGCTGGCGCGACGATTACGTACCCTATCTGCTCGACTTCCCCCATATCACCTTTCCCAATCCCGACCACTGTCCCTACTGCAAAGACCAGCCCGCCTGCACCCTCTCCTGCGCCGATGAACTGGAGCGCGTGATCAAACAGGAGGGCAGCGAATATATCGCCGCCTTTATCGCCGAACCCATCTCGGGCACCTCGTGTTGCGGCCTTATGCCCCCACCCGACTATTTCCCGACCCTGCGCGAGATCTGCGACCGCCACAATATCCTGATGATCATCGACGAGGTGGTCACCGGCTACGGCCGCACCGGTCGCAATTTCGGCATCGAACACTGGGGAGTTATCCCCGATATCATCGCCACCGGCAAGGGATTGAGCAGCGGCTACACGCCAATCGCCGCCACTATCGTCCGAGACGAGATCTACGACGGGATCTACAAAAAGGAAAACCACTACGTCCACGGCCACACCTATGGTGGCAACCCACTCTCCTGCGCCATCGCCCTGGCGGTACAGGAATATATCGAAGAGCACGACCTGGTCTCCCGCTGCGCCCGGATGGGCGATCTGATGCTGGAAAAAATGAAGCCTTTAGAGAACTCGCCGCTGGTCTCCGCAGTACGCGGCAAGGGCCTGCTAACCGGCGTCGAATTTGCAAAAGACAAAACGACCGGCGAGCCTTTCGACCCGCAAGAGGGCATCACCGCCTCCATCGTCAATCGCGTATTCGAAAAGGGGGTGCTGATCATGCCCGGTTCGCCCGGCGTAATTGACGGTGTCAACGGCGATCATATAGCGATCAGCCCGCCTTTCATTATCGACGAAGAGCAGGTCGAAACGATCACCGGGGTAATCGCCGAAGTAGTCGCGGAGATGGAGCGGGAATTGGGCTACTAACCGCTGAAGACCTGGCCGACCTCCAGCGCGAACTAAACCGTCACTGCGTAAATTGTCGCTCGATCCAGGTGCAGGCGCAGCATATAACTCCCCTGCGGCAAATCGGCCAAGCGGCGCTCCTTCCACACTGCCTGATGCGCCGGTGAATCACCCTCTATAGGCACTGCATCATCTCGCGTGAAACCTCGCACGCGTCGGCCTGCCGCGTCGAGTACTTCGACCCGTACCGCTCCCGACGAGGCGTCGGCATTTACGCTCAACTCCGCAGAGAGTTCAAGCGGTTTGAGCGTGATCTGCCCGATTCCTTCGCTAGGTAGGGGCTGGGTTGTAGTATCAATCCTCGGCATCGGTGCGATCCCGGCGAAACGATCCAGCGGCAAAACCGCCAACCCCACACCGCTGATTTGGGTGCGATCATCGGCGCTGGTCGCGCCCTGAGAGTAGCCGCCGTAGTAAAAACGGATTTCATCGTCGAGTATCACCGGAGTCGAGTTGGTGAAAATAGATCCGCTATCGAAATGCCCCGCTGTACTCCGCGCGATGAAAAATTGATCCCTGAACGGCCGCTGCCAATCCAGACCGTCGCGGCTGAACATCACTTCGACGTCTATCACCCCGCCTCCAATCCCGCGGTTGAGCACCTGGTTCAGGCCACAATAAAGTCCCCGATAACAAAAAACCGGCGTGGTGTGGAACTCGACGTGAGGGGGATCCAGCTCATCGGGAGAGCAGACTATTTCGGGCCTGGACCAATGAACGAAATCCCGGCTTTCACTGCGCCCCATTGCGTGCTTCCAATACATCCGACCATCGGGTCCGTCGATCCACATCTTGCCATAGACGGCAAACACTTCGCGCAGCAGATCCCAGAGCACGTCGACCCCATCGCTCATCGAGAGCGGCACTGCCCACGGCCGATCCTCCTCATCGGCGCAGGGTACTTCCTCGCCCCAATCGCCGTAGGAAGATCGCAACAGCGGCTGATCGGGATGCTTGGTCCAGTGGATTCCGTCGGGCGAAAATGCCGCACAAAGCCCCGGCCGCTCTATACCGTCGCCCGCTTCGAAATCGAAGTAGGCCATTTTATAACGCCGATCCGGATCGGGGTCGAGCGGATCGACAACAACCGAATTGGCATAGCGCAGCGAATGTCCTCCACTGCCGATCAGCACGATATTAGTTCGCTGCACTTCATTGAACGAAAAGAGATCGAGTTCGGGTTTGACGAAGTGCACCCCGTCGTCCGACTCGGCGTAGCAAACCACGCAGCGATGCGTCCGCTCGCGAGCCACGTCACCCGTATAGGCCTGATACCAGAGCTGATAACGATCGCTCTGCGGATCGCGGTAGACGCTGGTCCAGGCCAGCGCCACCTCCCAGGGTCGGGTCGGCGCAATGAGCGGATTGGCCGGGTGACGCTCAGGCCGATGCAGTACTCGCACCGTACCGGAGCGATAGAGCAGGTGGTGATCGTCGCAAAAAAGTAGAGCCCGAGACATCGCTACCCGACACTCGGTAGGCTCGAAAAATCGCCGCGCACTTTCATCCTAGCCCGGTGGGCAAGGGATGGTATTTCACCACGACTTCGACCTCTGTAATTTTCAGCGGACTTACTAGGTCGTCGGGCCTGCCCACCAGTGCGATTTCCAAACAATTATCTCCCTGCTGTGGCCGCACCTGCTGCAAGTCGAAACTCAGCCACATACTCTGATATGGAGCAATCTTATAACCGTAATCGCGGCGGCAAATCTCTCCCTGCAACGACCGACCGTTAAGTGCAATATATAGACGATCGTCCGCAACCAGATCGACGATTTTGATCCGCAGCAGCACCTGGCTGACGCGGCCGCCTTGCGTATCGTCGGCCAGATAGAAAGGTATCTCGTGGCGCTGTCGATCATCGGCTGCAATCTCCACCGGCAGCGCCACCGGATATTGATTCTCGTCCTCCACTGCCCGCGCCAGCATATAGTGCTTGTCCTTTTCTCGCAACAAGTCGCGATCGCCCAATTCGCTCAACGCGCTGCGCTCGCGATCTTCCAGCGGCCAACGCATAAACCAGGTGTAGAGCCCGTCGCAACCGCGATCCAAAAGAGTCGCCGCAGCAGCCCGAATCTGAGCAGTATCAGCCCATATTCGCTGCTCGCCGCCACTCGGTTCATCGCGTACATAGGGCTGTAACACGCCGTAGACCGACGCGCCGGATTCGTGTGCGACATCGACCAGCCAATCGATCGGCATATCTCCATCGAGGATCATATAGCCATAACGCATCGGCACTACAAAATCCACCAACCCACGCTCCAGCCAGGTTCGCACATCCAGGCCCTGCGCGAGATTCATTTCCTCAGTAGGCAGGATCCGCACCCCGATCAGCGACTCGGTCTGAGTGCGCACCCGATCGGCGATATCCTCGACATAGTCGGTTAGGATCGGCGTCATCGTCTCCACGTCTTCTTCACGCAAAACCCTCGGCGCTCCACCCGGCAGCGCAAAATCCAGTTCGATGCCGTCGGTCTTGTACTCGGTCGCCAATTCCTCAACGACCTTCAATATGTGCGCCCTCACCTCTGCATGGGCCAGCCCACCTCCCCCTTCGGCCAGACTCTGACCCGGGTTCATATCGCCATAACCGGCCATCCGCAAACTGGCCCAGAAATCCATATTCTTGTCGTGCGCTCTATCGATGAGTACCGTCAGAGGATCGAGCCCACGCTCGATCAGGCTCTGCATATTGTGCCAGGTACGCCAATAAGCCGCCTGCTCAAAAGGCTGGATATCGGACCCGAAGGTCATACCCACCCGGGATGGATAGAAAAGTCCATCGCCGCGTTCGACCCCATAAGCAAAAGTGTCCACCCCCGTGCCCGCCACCTCGTCGATCGGCAACCAGGCGTCTTCGAGCGCCATCGGCGGCTCGAAGGCAAAGAGATAGTAATGCCGAGCATCGTTGAAATAAACGGTTCGCTGCCTTCGCATGATGCACTCCTTATTCTACGGTTATCCGCGCTCCGAGCCGCTGCGCTGCCACCACATCCATATTCAATCGCACACCTAAACCCGGTTCATCAGGCAGGCGAATCCTGCCCTTTGCCACTCTCTCGTTCGGCTCGATCAATTCTTCGCGCCAGGGAACCTCACGCCAGGCGTATTCGAGTATTGGACACCCGGGATGCGACCCGCTGGCCTGCAAGCCAGTCACCACCGTCAGCGGACTGAAGGGCCCGTGCGGCGAGGTCTGCATATCTCGGGCCTCGGCCATCGCCGCCACCTTCTTCAATTCGCCGATCCCGCCGACAATCGTCACATCCGGCATCACAATATCCATCACTTCTCGATCCACCATATCCCAGAAGCCGCGCCGCAGCATCATCCGCTCGCCTCCGGCGATAGTCAACCCGCTCTCCGCCCGAATCCGACTATATCCTGCCAGATCCTTATCACCCACCGGCTCCTCCAGCCAGTAAAGTCCCAGCGACTCCACTGCCCGCGCAATCTGCATCCCCTCGGCGAAACTGTAGATCCCATAGCAATCGAGCAGCAACTCCGTCTCCGACCCGATCGCCACCCGCACTGCCCGGGCGCACTCAATCCCCCGCTCGATATTCTCCGCCCGTTCCCGCGCATCCGTGCCTAGGGCAAAGGGCGCGATCTTCACCGCGTCGAAACCATCCCTTAGGGCGCCTTCCGCACTCTGTACAAACGCCTCCGGCTCCAACCCGTCTGTCGCCCGTGTAATATTAGCGTAGAGCCGTTGCTCGTCACGGCACTTGCCCCCCAACAACTGGTAGACCGAGCGCCCCTACCGACTGCCCGAGCAGATCCCACAACGCCTGCTCCAATGCCGCCATCGCATGCACACCGAGCCTGCTTAGAGTCGCCGGTCCGAGCCCGGCGCAGAACGCCTCGACCTGGCGCGGATCCTTTCCCAACGCGTAGGTCGCAATCCGTTCGACTTCGTCGATACACGCCCTGCGCGGCGCCGACGGATTCAATTCCCCCCAACCCTCCAATCCATCATCGGTGCATACCTGGACAAAAATCCAAGAGCTTCCGTTCCGCACGTTTACCGCATCGATATCCACGCGCCTGATCTTCATTTTTGCGTCGGCACTTTCTCGCTCCAATCCTGGCGATCCACCCATGCCTGCTGCTGCCGGGCCAGTTCCTGCCCCGCCTCGTAGTACTTTCCCTCACGCTCAAAAGGCGGATTGTAGTCGATCGCCCCTTCAGGGTACAAATACCAGTCCTCGCGCCCGACTAGGTAGCCGCGAATATACGCCCGTGGCGCGTCGTCGGTCACATAATTGACCACGTACAGATCCCCGTTTGCCAACTGCACCCATCCCGAATAGCCGCTGTCGGGAGAGACCGAGCGATCGTTGTCCAAAAAGGCGAAGCGCACCTCCGAGTCCGAGCGATAATCCTCCCGGGCCTCTGAGTCTACCGCGCCGGTCAGATTCTGCAACGCCGCCGTTGGCGTCTCCACATAAAGGCCCAGCGATGTCGACAACCCGCAGCTGACGCGATAGGTCACCGCGATCTCGCCCGAGCGCAATCGGCCGGTCGAGGGGCGGCCCAGGCAGTGCATCATCTGGGTCCGCTTTGGCACTGACCAGGAGCGACCTCCATCGCGCGAGAGGCTCTTCCAACCGCAGATCCGCTCGCCATCCTCGCGGATATAGCAGACCAGCGCGCCGTCGTCGAGCTCGACGAAGTCCCCTTCGTTGAGACGCCAGGGCGCACCGTTGATAGTCGGCTCATCCGGGTTGGGAATCTTGAACGGACCCTCCCAATTCCGACCTTTATTCTCAGAAAGATACGCCGTCTGCTCCTCAACGTAGTCTTCCTCACCTTTTGCTCCAGGCCATTGCTCGGTAACCCCAATGATCAGCCGCCCATCGCTCAACTCCTTGATCGAAGGGACGATCCCCTCGCTGATCCCGGTTTCTTCAGGTCCTTCCCAAGTCGCACCCGAGTCGTTACTGCGAAAGAGCAGATTCATGCACATATTGGGCTCGAGATACTCGGTGAAGGTTTCGCGCAAAAGCAAATCAACTATCAGCAGCAACGTGCCGTCGGCACAGGCGGTAATCCGCGAACAATTGAGCCGACCTGCACCGGAGATGGTCTCCTCGCGGTTGCGCTCGATAACCACCTGACGCGGTCCCCAGCTAAGTCCGCGGTCGAAACTGCGCAGTACGATGACTCTCGACCAAGGTCTGGAACTATGACACATACTTTCTCGGTATGTACACACCAGCACTCCGTCCGGAGCCTGGGCGATATCGGCGAAAGCCTCATAGATCTCATCGTTGCGGGAGACAGTGATAGTCTGCATGGCTAATCCTTATTAGACATTATTAGGTGTGTACTCGAAAAGAAAGGACTTTCCGACTCTGGAGCAAAATCAGCGAGGTCTGGCAGCATTGGCCGGCAGCCACCATCAGGATCGGCCAGCCAGCGAAAGGACAGTCGATTCATCGTGTAATGAACAATGGGCTAGAGCGGATTGAACTCCGAAGGTTAGTAGGGCAGGTATTGACTTATGCAAATCGTGACAATACTATAGCATAGCCGCGCAGTTGCGGATATCAGCACGTATCACTCAGCTGGATACAAGGTCTGTATTATCCGTTCCTCCTTCTCATCAAACACCCGTTAAAAATAATGGACGATACCAACGCTCGCCCCGGCGTGACCCTGCGGTCGGTCGCTATCGGCATTATCGGGTGCCTGACCATCTCCGCAGGCGAGCCGATCAGCGTCCTGGTGATGCAGAGCTCGCCTATGGCCGCCGACTACTCGACTGGTGCGGCACTTTTTCTGTTTTTTGTCCTCACTCTGGTGATCAATCCCCTGGCCAAAGTCCTGACCGGCACCCGTCTCTCTCCCCGCGAGTTGGCTACCGTCTACATCATGATGGTAGTAGGCGCTGCTATCCCCTCATGGGGATTGGTGATGAACCTGATTCCCCTGATGGGCGGATTCGTCTACTATGCCACCGTCGAAAACGACTGGGCGGCGTTGATCCAACCCTACCTGCCTCGCTCGCTGGTCATCGACGACTATGGCGCAATACAGAAGCTCTTTGAAGGGGTCTCTCAGGGCGAGGCAATTCCCTGGGGGGTCTGGCTGCAACCCCTGCTGGGCTGGAGCCTCTTTATCGCAACCCTCTACTTCGTCACCCTTTGCGTGCTGGTCATTCTGCGCAAGCAGTGGGTCGAGCGCGAACGACTCAGCTTCCCCCTGGCCACCCTGCCCCTGGAGATGAGCACCAACGCAAAAGACGACACTATTCCGCCTTTTTTTCGCAATTATCTGACCTGGGTTGGCTTCGCCCTCCCAGCGCTGATCGGTTCGATCAACGCCCTTCACAACTACCATAATTTCATACCCTGGATCGATCTGAATATCCATGTGCCAGTCATGCGCAACTCGGTCTGGATCAACTTTCGCCCGCTCTTCGAAGTAATCGGGCTTTCCTACTTGCTCAACCTCGATGTGTCGATGGGTATATGGTTCTTCGCCATGCTCAACCATCTGGCCATGGGTGCCCTGCGCATGATGGGCTGGAGCCTGGGACCGGAGCAGCCCTATTCCTCGCCATCCCCACCGAGCATCGCCCATATAGCTCTGGGCGCGCTGTTCTTTCTGGTATTTTCCAGCGTCTGGAACGGCCGTCACCACCTGCGAGCAGTCTGGCGCAAAGCCTGGCACGGCGATGCCGATATCGACGATAGCGGCGAATTACTTTCCTACCGCGTAGCGATCTTCGGCCTGATCATTGGCCTGATCTTGGGAACCGTGTGGCTCTACCTAGCCAATATGGGCCTGCTCACCGCCATCGTCTTCCAGTTATCGGCTCTGGTAATCTTCGTCGGCCTAGCGCGGATCATCTCACAAGCAGGACTAGCCTATTGCCGAGCTCCGGTAGCCCCTCCGGTATTCACCGTCAATACGCTGGGCTCGTCGGTGGTCGGGCCTTCGGGCCTGACCGCACTGGCCCTCAATTTTCCCTGGTCAGCCGATATCCGCACCTTCGTCATGGCTTCGGCCGCTACAGGACTCAAGCTGGCCGAAGTGACACGGCTTGAACACCGGCGACTCTTCTGGGCTATCGCCGCCGCCATCATCACCACCTTTATCGGTTCGGCTGCAACCGTCATCTATCTGGGATACGCCTATGGTGGGATCAACTTGAGTAGCTGGCAGTTCGGCCATATGACAACCTATACCGGCAATTGGATCGTGCGCAATATCAACAATCCCGAGCCCATCCACTTCTGGCACCTTTCCTTCGCCGGAATCGGTGCGATGCTGATGGGCCTGCTGACCTTTATCAAAAATCGTTTTGTCGGTTTTCCGATTCATCCCATCGGTCTGGCGGTAGGTCTGCCGCATCCAGTGCAAATCATCTGGCCCTCGGTCTTTATGGCTTGGCTCTTCAAGCTGCTGATCCTCAAATACGGCGGCGCAAAACTCTATATGCGAATGCGACCCTTTTTTCTCGGTATGGTACTGGGCGCATTCGGTACCGCCGGAATCTGGCTCATCATCGATCTAGTTACGGGCATGACCGGCAATCGGCTGATTAGTATCGGCTGATGCTTAAGTCGCTCTTCATGCTCTACAAAAATCCGCCAGAGTACCGCACTCAAGTCGCTCAACCCATTGGCTCTGAATGCCATTAGACCGCAGCGGAGTTCGTTGCCAACGCGCATTACACGGTCTTGCCCAAACCCGATGCGTATGCCACTTTTACCTTGAACCTATAGCAATCACCTGCACGAAAGGCTAGTGCCCAATGAGCGAAATCGGCTCCGCCAAAGACCAGCTCGATACCCCCGCACTCTGGGTCGACCTAGACAAGATGGAAGCCAATATCGAAACCCTGGCTGCCTATTTCAACGCCGCCGCAGTCCAGTGGCGCCCCCACACCAAAGGCATCAAGGTCCCGGCCATCGCCCACGCGGCCATCCGCGCTGGCGCCATCGGGGTTACCTGCGCCAAGCTCGGCGAAGCCGAAGTCATGGCCCAGGCCGGCATTCAGGACCTCCTTGTCGCCAACCAGGTTGTCGGCCCGCGCAAGGTCGAGCGCCTGATCCGCCTCAGCCGTCACGCCGATGTCAAGGTAGCCGTCGACAGCGCTGCCAATATCGAAGAAATCGGTCGCGCTGCCACAGCTGCCAGCACCGAGGTCAGCGTCCTCGTCGAGCTCAACACCGGCATGGACCGCGCCGGCGTCCTGCCCGGAGAACCCGCTCTCGACCTTTCGCGTTTAGCCCATGCGACCCCTGGTATTCGCTACCAGGGTTTGATGGCCTGGGAGGGTCACGCGGTGCGGATTGAGGATGTCGACGAAAAACGCCGCGTAGTAGAAGAAGCCGTTGGCCACCTGCAAAACAGTGTCGCCCTCTGCCGCGATGCCGGGTTGCCTGTCGATATCGTCAGTGGCGGCGGCAGCGGCACCTACAAGGTCACGCCCTTCCTCGATGAAATCACCGAAATCCAGGCCGGCGGCGCGATTTTCTCCGATGTCGCTAACCGCAGCCGCCACGTTACCACCGACCCAGCGATTTTCCTCCGGGTCACCGTCACCAGCCGTCCGGCTCGCGACCGGATCATCCACGATGCCGGGTTCAAGGCCCTACCCAATTCCTACGGCGACCCGCAACCCATCGGTCTCGAAAACGTCGAAGAGATCCGCACTTCCGCCGAACACGGCAAGGTCGTCCTCTCCACCCCCAGCGACACACCAGCAGTCGGCGACGGCGTTGATTTCCTGCTGGGCTACGGCGATGTCACGGTCTTTATGCACGACGTGCTCTATGGAGTCCGAAACGGTATCGTGGAAACGGAGTGGCCGATTGCAGGCCGGGGTAAACTGCACTAATACAACGAGTGAAAACCTTTGCGTACGATCTTCTTGACGCCTAGTTACTATAATCGTATAATGGCCCTTCTAAACCCTTAGACCGGAGCCCATACCATGAAACTCGGCACCTTCATGATGCCCTTACATCCACCTGAAAAAGACCGCACCGCATGTTTCCAGGAAGATGTCGAATTCATCGTCCGCGCCGATCAGCTAGATTTTACCGAGGCCTGGATCGGCCAGCACCATACCGTCGCCTGGGAGCCGATCCCCTCCAACGATGTCTTTATCGCCCACGTCCTGCCGCAGACCAAAAAAATTCGCCTGGGAACCGGCGTCTCAATCATGCCCCAACACCACCCCACCAATATCGCCGTGCGCCTAGCCTATCTCGACCACCTGTCCCAAGGCCGCATCAACTGCGGCTTCGGCCAGGGCGGAGTCACCACCGACTGGGGCCTCTTCGACCTGCCCGATCCCAAAACTCAGGGTCTGATGACCCTCGAGGGCATCGATATGGTACTCAAGCTCTGGCAGGCTGAGGCACCCTTCGACTTCAAAGGCGATTTCTACCATATCAAAATCGACGAACCCCGACCCGAACTCGGCATTGGCGAGGTGCTCAAACCCTTCCAGCAACCGCATCCCCCCATCGCCATGAGCGTAATCAAGGGGGACTCGATGGCCGCGACCATGGCTGGCCAGCGAGGCTATATTCCGATCAGTACCAACCTGACCCTGCCCGCTACTCTGGTACAAAACTGGCAGACCTATTGCGCCGGCGCAGCTGCCGCCGGTCAGCCCGAACCCGATCGTTCGATCTGGCGGATCTCGCGCAGTCTGCTAGTGGCCGACTCGGACCAGCAGGCCTTCGACTACGCCCTCGATCCCAATAGCGCTTTCAGCCGCGCCTTCGAGTATCTGATCGTGGTACTGAGCTCGGCAAATATGCTTTATATCATGAAAGACGATCCGCAGATGCCCGATGCAGAAGTCACACCGGAATACCTGGTCAAAAACCTCTGCATCGTCGGTAGTGTCAAGACGGTCAAAGAAAGACTGGAAGCACTCTGGGAAGAGACGGGAGGGTTCGATACCCTGCTGATGATCGCCCACGACTGGGACGACCGAGATCTCTGGCAGCGCTCGATGGATCTTTTGGCCAAAGAGGTCGTGCCCGCTCTGCCTTCGGTCTAAACCGCGAGCGCTTTAGCCTTTTCTTCCAGCGCAGGCAGAGCTTCAACAATCTGCCGCAGTCTGGTCCTTTCGCGGAGTACTGGGTCGACATCAAAAGCACTGGACGCATAGCGCTGCATCGAACGAAGTTTGGCGTCCGAATCGGGCCGGGTCACGAACTTGAAGGCGATATAGCGCCGACGCGGAAACTTGCCGAAGGCCGCATGGAAGAGGCTGTGGTGGAAGAAAACCACGTCACCCGGCACAATCTCCAGCACACAAGCGGGGATGTCCTCGCCCTTCACCCCAAAGCTATTGCCGATGGTCCCATCCTTGTTGTGATGTGACTGCAAGGGCCAGAGCCACTGGTGAAAGGGCGGCCGGTGCGAACCGGGAATTACTCGCAGTGCCCCCTGCTCTTTGGTCGTGGCTTCCAGGTAGATCATCACCTTTAATCGCCGATACTCGGTCTCTTCTACTCCCGGTCGATCCGCGTGCCAATTGTGTTCGCCCGTCTCGGTGATCCCCTCTTTGTTGCCCTCCGATCCCGACCAGAGAAAGTCGGGGCCCAGCAGGTCGGAGACCACCTCGTAGATCCGATCGTCTTCCGCCAGATCCAAAAGCCGCGGGCTCCGCTCGGCGAAAGACGCCAGGCCCTGGTGTCGGCCGTCGTCGGGCTTGCCCCCCCGGTCCTCGGTCCAGACCTCGTCGGCCGCCCGAATGATCTCCTCCATTTCATCCGGTGCAAAGGCCTGGCGCAAACAAAAGAAGCCAAAGACATCGAAATGCTCCTGCTCTTCGGGTGTCAGCATCAGCGGTCCTCTCTTCAAGTTCGAGTTCTGTAAAGCAAGATATATAAATCTATTCCCAACACCAACCGGTCCCAATGACTATAATTCGCTCTTTTATTAGCTTAGTAGGCAGGTTTTATCACCAACCGCAATTCGCGACTCCCAAAAACGGATCGGCCGGAGCCGGAGACAGGATCGGCGAGAGCAGCGAAGGATCACGCCACAACCAGCTCTGCAGATTGTAATTCGTCCTCTAAACCCAAACTACCCATGCGCCTAATAATTCTCTGTCTGCTCCTCTCTTTCGCCCCATGTGCCACAGCCGACAACGCTGATCCTCACACCCACGCACTCACTCTCTACGGCGAACCCCAATACTCCTCCAGCTTCACCCACTTCGATTACGTCAATCCCGACGCGCCCAAAGGCGGCCAGATCCGCCTCGCCGCGATCGGTACCTACGACAACCTCAATCCCTTTATCCTCAAGGGCGTCGCCGCCGCCGGCTCGCTGATGCTCTACAACCGGCTCTGCACCAAATCCCAGGACGAGCCCTTTACCGAATACGGCCAGTTGGCGATACAAATGCAGATGCCCGCAGACCGCTCCTGGGTCATCTTCGAGTTGCACCCCGAAGTGCGCTGGCACGACGGCGAGCCCCTAACCTCAGCCGACGTAGTCTTCAGCTTCGAGACGCTGGTCTCCGCGGGGATTCCCTTCTTCCGCAGCTTCTACGCCGACGTCGATACCGTCCTGGCCATTGACGAACGGCGAGTGAAATTCGCTTTCAAGCCGGGAACCAACCGCGAGATGCCACTGATCGTGGGCCAATTGCGGATTCTGCCCAAGCACTACTGGCAAGGACGGGACTTCGCCGCAACCACACTCGAACCGCCCCTGGGCAGTGGCCCGTACCGCATTGCTGAATTCGAGCCCGGTCGCTCGATCACCTACGAGCGCGTCGAGGATTACTGGGGCCGCGACCTCCCCGTGCACCGCGGTCGACACAACTTCGACCGCATCTACTACGAGTACTACCGCGACCAGACCGTAGCCATCGAAGCCTTTAAAACCGGGCAGTACGACTATCGCTACCTGGGCAATTCCAAGGAATGGGCCACCAGCTACGAAGACTTCGCGCCAATCAATGAAAAACGCGTTATCAAAGAACAGATCCCGCACCAGCTCATTCGTGGAATGTCGGGCTTCGCCTTCAATACTCGACGCCGCAAATTCAGCGACTCCAGAGTGCGGCAGGCACTCGCTTACGCCTACGATTTCGAGTGGACCAATCGCCATCTCTTCTACGGCCTATTCACCCGCAACCGCAGCTACTGGGGCAACTCGGCCCTCGGTTCCTCAGGACTACCCGAAGGTATGGAGCTGGAGATCCTGG
>JACLAC010000148.1_pt1 | contig 22551 bp, 15 predicted proteins | sample 8027881 | NCBI WGS metagenome assembly JACLAC01 (sample SAMN15725517, study PRJNA655200) | protist metagenome | isolation source: fluorescence activated cell sorting (FACS) single amplified genomes of... | place: Spain: Blaines Bay Microbial Observatory, Mediterranean Sea | collected 2016-01-19 | reverse complement strand
GCGTGAGCCTGATAGGGCTCACGTTCGCAATGCCAATTATGCTGGCGACGGCAGTCGCTATTTTTGTGGAGTCGGGATTCAGAGGTCCCATCTTGTACAGGCAGGTCCGCGTCGGGCGGCAGTCGAAGCCCTTCGAGATTCTCAAGTTTCGCAGCATGAGGACGGACGCAGAGCTGGACGGGAAGCCGCAGTGGGCCAGGGAAAACGACTCTCGCATCACCCGCATCGGTAATTTCCTACGCAAGACGCGAATTGACGAGTTGCCTCAATTAGTCAACGTATTGATGGGTACCATGAGTTTTGTGGGGCCGAGACCCGAGCGGCCGGAATTTGTTGAATCCTTGTCGGAATCCATTCCTTATTACGACCTCCGTCACACGGTGAACCCTGGGATTACCGGCTGGGCGCAGATCTGCTATCCGTATGGTGCGTCAGCGGAAGACGCGAAGCAAAAACTTCAATACGACCTCTACTACATCAAAAACTACAGCCTGTTCCTTGATGTTGCGATCATGATGCAAACCGCGCAGGTAGTTCTTTGGGGAAAGGGGCGGTAGCAGGCGGAGCGATTCGCCTGGGAGTGGAGGACATGTGTGTCCAACCGGGATGAGACGTCATGATTGAGGTGACGCTTGGCGGCCTGACGTACGGGTTGGGTGCGGTCGGATTTGGCGTGCTGGCCGTGCTGTTGTTGACGGTCTGGCGCGGTCGGCTAAGCGGCAGCAGGCTCCGGGTTGCTGTGGTTGTTTCCGCGCTCTGGAGCCTGGGGCTCGCGTGGTACGCCACCTTCAATATGCCAGGATTCGCCGCTCTTATTCTCATGGAGACGGCGCGCAACGCAACGTGGTTCTGGTTCTTGTCTCGCCTCCTGGGTGGGAACGACATCGACGCGACCAAACGTTTGGGCGACTCCCGCTGGTTCTCCACGGTTGTTGTGGGCTCGTGCATCGCGATGGTCGTTTGGGTCGCGGCGGTCGCGACCTGGGGCGACTTTGGCCTCGGTGCGGTGGCTGTGGCCGGTTATACCTATCTTGGTCAGGTCGTGATGGCCGTTCTTGGCCTGATGCTGGTGGAACAGCTCTATCGCAACTCCAAACGTGAGCACCGCTGGGCTATCAAACTGGTCTGCCTGGGCTTGGGTGGCATGTTTGCGTTTGACCTGTATATGTATTCCAACGCGATGCTGGTGCGTGCTATTGACGGGACCTTATGGACCGCGCGTGGGGCCGTTGGGGCACTGGTTGTACCACTCCTGGCTGTCGGTATCGCCCGCAATTCGCAGTGGCCTAAAGATCTGTTTATCTCTCGTCATATCGCGTTTCATTCAGCCGCGTTGCTCGGTGCTGGCGCATATCTGATGTTGATGGCGGGCGCCGGATATTACATTCGGTCGTTCGGCGGGACCTGGGGCGGGGTCGCGCAGACCATTTTCTTCTTCGGCGCTATCGTGGCGCTGGGAATCATGGCCGGTTCTGGTCAGGTGCGTGCCCGCATCAGTGTTCTGCTCAGCAAACACTTCTTCCGCAACAAATACGAGTATCGCGAGGAATGGTTACGATTCACCGATGTCCTTTCGTACAGTGCCGACAGCCATGAGCTGAAGATCAACGTAATCACCGGTATCGCCAACCTGGTCGGTTCGCCTTGTGGGGGTCTGTGGGAACGGACATCAGGTGGCCGTTTTGCTCCCGGGCCTACGTGGAATCTGGACGTACCGAGTCATGCTAGCGTCGAGGCGGGTACCAGCCTGGTTCGATTTCTGGAAAAGTCCGGCTGGGTCGTGCAACTGGATGAGCTTGAGGAGTCTCCCGAACTATACGAAGGGGTCGCTGTGCCGGACTGGCTCGAGCAGCTGTGGCAGCCCTGGCTTATCGTCCCACTGCTGCAGGGTACGCACCTCGAAGGGTTTGTTGTGTTGTCACGGTCCGGCACCGTGCAGAGTCTGAACTGGGAAGACACGGATATCCTGAAGACGGTCGGGAGGCAGGCCGCTGCCCATCTGGCCATGTTGCGCGTTTCGGACGCGCTGTCGGATGCTCAACAATTTGACGCTTTCAACCGGCTCTCATCTTATGTGGTGCATGATTTGAAGAATGTCGCCGCACAACTGTCTCTCGTGACATCCAATTCGAAACGCCACCGCGACAACCCGGAGTTTGTTGCCGACGCGATGAGCACGGTTGGTAACGCGACCGAGCGCATGAATCGTATGCTCGCGCAGCTCCGCAAAGGGCGTCTAGAAGAAACCACTACAAAGTTGGTCAACCTTCTGCCGATACTAAACAAGGTCGTTTCTTCCCGAAGCCACCAGCGTCCGGAACCGACGCTGGATATGAAAGCAACAACGCTGATTGTGACCGCCGACGCGGAAAGATTGGCAACGGTCGTGGAACACATTGTGCAAAACGCCCAGGAGGCGACGCCTGAAGACGGACGAGTCGAGATTGTGATGCGTCAGGAACCGGGATGGGCGTGTGTCGATGTCAGGGATACCGGTTGTGGAATGGATGCGGAATTTGTGGCGCGTCGGCTTTTCAAACCATTCGAAACGACAAAGGGCAATGCCGGCATGGGTATTGGGGTCTACGAAAGTCGAGAGTTTGTACAGATGTGGGGCGGCGAAGTGCTGGTCGACAGCACGCCGGGGCAAGGAACCATGTTTACTTTGAGATTTCCGATGGAAGGTGCCGAGATTGAGGTGGCGACCGCAACGGGAGCGTCCGCATGAGTAAAAAGCCGCCGTTGTTGGTGGTCGAAGACGATCCAGGGCTGCAAAGCCAGCTGAAGTGGTGCTTCGAATCGCATGACGTCACAGTTGTTGGCGATCGCGATGCCGCTGTGACGGCTGTACGGCGTCTTGAGCCCGCGGTTGTGACGCTTGACCTGGGGCTGCCGCCGGACCCGGCGAATGCCTCGGAGGGACTGGCGACCTTGCAGGCAATTCTGTCGTTGGCTCCGGACACGAAAGTCATTGTTGTGACTGGTAACGACGACCACGAAAACGCTGTCAAGGCTGTGGGTTTGGGCGCGTATGACTTCTATCAGAAGCCAATCGATCCAGACATTCTGGGCCTGATCGTGGACCGCGCACGACAAGTGCATGAACTCGAACAGGAGAACAAGCGGCTCGCCCAGTCAGCCAGTGCGACCCCATTGGAGGGTGTGATTGCCGCCAGCCCGGAGATGACCAAGGTCTGCAGGACTGTAGAGAAGGTCGCGGGCGCAGACGTCAGCGTGCTGTTTCTGGGTGAAAGTGGCACCGGTAAAGAAGTTTTGACCAAGGCTCTCCATCAGTTGAGCGGGCGTAGCGCGCAACGGCTGGTCGCGATCAACTGTGCTGCGATTCCGGAGAACCTGCTCGAGAGCGAGCTGTTCGGGTACGAGAAGGGCGCTTTCACGGGGGCAACGAAGCAGACCATCGGCAAAATCGAGACTGCGCACGGTGGAACCCTGTTTCTTGACGAAATTGGCGATCTGCCAATGGCGCTGCAGGCCAAGTTGCTGCGGTTCTTGCAGGAGCGTGTGATCGAGCGGCTGGGTGGGCGCGAAGAGATTCCGGTGGACGTGCGCGTCGTTTGCGCGACGCACCAGGACCTCCATGAGCAGATCAAAGCCAAGGAGTTTCGCGAGGATTTGTTTTACCGAATCAGCGAGGTGTCGGTGAACATCCCGCCACTCAGGGACCGCCAGGGAGACGCCGTGCTGCTTGCGCAGGCATTCTTGCGCCGATTTGCGCAGGAACATGGACGTAATATACGCGGGTTCAGCGAGGACGCGATCGCCGCCGTGCAGGCGTACGGTTGGCCAGGCAACGCCCGCGAACTCGAAAATCGCATGAAACGTGCCGTGATCATGGCCGACGGCAATGTAATCACAGCCGAGGACCTGGAACTGGAAGATGTCGACGCAGAGCCTCTGGCGCTCAACCTGCGGGAAGTACGTGAAGCGGCCGAACAGCAGGCGATCAAGAGGGCGTTGATGTTCGCGGACCAGAAGATTGCACATGCGGCTGAGTTACTGGGCGTCAGCCGGCCCACTCTGTACGACTTGATGGAGAAACATGGCCTCAAGTGAGCAAGTCGCGATGAATGCGCCAGACGACTCGGAGAAGCCGTCAGCCGCGTGGCGCCCCACGCTCATTGCCATGGCCTTCTGTGCGGTCGGCATTGGCGCAGCAATGCACAATTCTGTCGAGACCCTCTGGGCACTCTGGATGGATTCAGACGCCTACGGCCACGGCGTTTTCGTGTTGCCTATCGTCGCCTACGCACTCTGGCTCTTGAAAGATGACCTGCGGGTTCGTCAACCGACCTGGTCGCTCTTTGGCTGCGTTGTCATGCTAATCGGACTGTTCGGATGGACTGTCGGTACTGTTGCGGACATAGAGGTAGGCCATCAGCTTGCGTTGCTGACTACGCTTGCGGGCCTGACACTGGCGTTTGTGGGCTGGCGCATCGCACTGTTGTTGTGGTTTCCGCTGATATTTCCGTTTCTCGCCGTGCCGGTTTGGGATGTCCTGGTCCCTCCGCTACAGGAACACACGGCAATTGTAACCGCCTGGGCCGCGCGCGCGTTTGCGGTTCCTGTCTACGTCGAAGGATTCTTCATTGCGATACCGTCCGGCAATTTTGAGATTGCCGAGGTTTGTGCTGGCCTTCGTTACTGGTTGGCGATGGCGTCTATCGCAGTTTTCTACGCTTTCCTGAATGGCTTGACGGTATGGGCCGGCGTCGCCTTTGTCGCTTTGGCTTTGGCTTGGGCGGTTTTGTTCAATTGGATTCGCGTGACCGGAATCATCATGGTCGGGCATTGGACGGATATGCAGAGTGACTTGGTGCACGACCACTATACCTATGGATGGGTCTTGTTCGCCGTTGCGCTCATTCCGCTGTTCTATGTTGGACGTTGGTTTCCCGACATGTTGTTGTCAACTGGGTCAGCGCAACACAGCACCAACGGTCAGAAGGCTCGACTATTTCCGGGAGTCATAACTGGCGTAGCCGTTGTTGCGAGCGCACTCGCTGTCGTTTCGGCCACGACAGGCCGCCACTTGGTCCTTGATGAGACGCCAGTAATGCCAAGTAAAGCTGGGACTTGGAATGAGTCCGGCGACAGTGACTGGCGCCCAAATTTTCCAGGCGCCTCCTGGGAGGCGAGCAAAGAATACTTCGATGCCGAGAGCACCCGTAGGATCACTGTCTATGCAGCTAAATATGCGGGGGAACGGCAGGGTGCGGAACTGGTCAACTCGCAGAATCACTTGATGAACAAGGACGGTTGGCGAACAGCAGATGTACCGACCACGGTTCACCTCTCTACTGCCTCAGGTTCGATTCCACTTGAGGTTACGTGGCACAAGAATCTCCGTGGCGAGCGAGTTGCAACGGTTTCCGTCTATCGAATCGATAGCACATTTGTGTCAGGTGGGCTTCGTGCGAAACTGCGACAGGTACTGCCAAAGTTGAAAATGCGCCCAGCGGGAAGCGTTCTTGTATTCCGCTTCTCGGGAGAGAATGAGCAAACTATCGAATCTCGCTTCAGCCCGTCATTTGCGGCTTTGGTGAGCGACCTTGGAGCCGCTTTGGACTGACCATACTATGCGGAGAAACTGGGTGAAGAACGTACCATAACTCACTCCAAATAATGATTTTCGGTGTATCATCAGCAACAATCGTGGGTGGACACAGCAGACAACGAACACCTACACTTCGCACTTTGCCGCTGGTTTTTGTGCAGCAGACCTGTTCGGTGAGTTTTAGCTGGGGGGAATCATTGTGAATGCGAATTTCAGGCGCATTGTTGCCGGCTTTTTCGTTGGCCTTGTAGGCCTTGTGCTTGTCGGGTGTGAGAGTTTCGGGCCAGAGGCCGAGACGCTGACTGTCGAAGCTCCGGAGGACTACAGCTACATCATCGGGCCGGGCGATAACCTGAGTATCTTCGTGTGGCGAAATCCCGAATTATCGCGAGGAGTCCCTGTTCGTCCAGACGGCAAGATTTCCGTCCCGCTGGTTGAGGACTTGAAGGCAAGCGGAAGAACTGCAACGGAGTTGGCGCGCGAGATTGAGAAGGTGCTGGCCCAGTACGTCAAGGAACCGCTCGTAACGGTGATCGTGCAAGGATTCTCCGGTGTCTACAGCGAGCAGATACGCGTTGTCGGAGAAGCGGCACAACCACGGGCTCTTTCGTACCAGACTGATATGACGATACTGGACGTGATGATCCAAGTAGGTGGCTTGACCGAGTTCGCGGACGGGAACGAAGCCCGACTGATTCGGAGGACCGGATCTGGACAACTTCAGGCGAGAGTCCGTCTCGAAGACTTGTTGCGCGAAGGGGACATCACGGCAAATGTTCCGGTGGCACCGGGCGATATAGTCATTATTCCCGAGGCTTGGTTCTGAAGCTGAGCCCGCTATTCCGGATAACCTGAGGACCGAAATGTCTGGAATTCAAGACAGTCTCGACATGGTCGGTATGTATGTGCGCATGACCTGGCGGTTCCGTTGGGTCGCGCTCTTTACAGCGGTCATCGTATCTTGCGGGGCGTGGTTCACTGTCATGATGATGCCAGCGCAGTATCGGGTTGAGACAAAAATTTATCTTGATGCCGATTCGATGCTGCGGCCTTTGCTGCGGGGTATTGCGTTGGATCCGAATCGCGATATTCGCTCGGTACAACTCATTAGCCGAACGTTGCTTGTTCGCCCCAATCTGGAGGCGGTTGCGCGAAAGACAGACATGGACCTTGGGGCGGGCACTTCAAAAGAGTTTGAGGAACTGATAACGGGGCTGAAAAAGCGAATCTCGATTAAGAGTACCAAACGCAGCAAAATCTTCGTCCTACGTTTTACTGACAAAGATCCGAAGCTTGCCTACCGCGTCGTCGAGGCATTGATGAATATTCTGGTTGAAAAGGCTTTGGGGGATAGCCGTAAAGACACCACTACTTCCCGCCAGTTCATCGAAGAACAGATCAAGGACTACGAAGCCCGGTTAATAGCGGCGGAAAGCAGGCTTAAAGAATTCAAACGTCAGAATGTTGGGCTAATGCCTACGGACGGTCGTTCGTACTACGCGCGCCTGGAGTCTGTGAACGGGAAAGTGAGAGAGGCGAAGCTGAACTTGAAAGAGGCTCAGCGTCGGGTGGACGCAATCACGAAGCAACTGGAAGGTGTGCCAGCGTATTTCGCAGGAAAGCCGGAGCAGGTTGCAGGTCAGCGCGTGGATCCTTTGGCGGCGCGATTGACGAAACTGGAAGGAGACCTGGACCAGTTGTTGCGGAAATACACCGAGAGACATCCAGACGTCGTCACACTCCGGTCTCTCATTAATGACCTCACGGATGAATATGAGGCGAAGCAATCTGCTCGCGCGCAAACGACTGCCGGCGGCACGACGGTCAATGCAACGCCAAATCCGCTTTATCAAGAGCTTAAGATTGCCCAGGGCGAGGCCGAAGCGACGGTGGCTGCGTTAACCGCCCGAGTGGCCGAGTTCGGCAGTAGGCAGGAACAACTGAGGAAACTGGTTGATACGATTCCGAGGGTTGAGGCCGAGCTAAAACGGCTCAATCGCGACTACGGCATCGACAAGAAAAACTATAACACTCTGGTGCAACGTCGTGAGCAACTGAAGATCTCCAACGATGCGTCCCAGACGACCGATAATGTTCGATTCAACGTGATCGAACCTCCACGGGAACCTCTCGCTCCGGTGAGTCCTGACAGAGTCATGCTCAGTACGGCAGGATTGGGTGGCGGTCTCGCGGCCGGGCTTGGTCTGGCCTTCTTGATTGGTTTGCTGAAACCAGCTTTCTACACGAGGAACGACTTTTCGGAGCTTACTCGAGCCCCGGTCCTTGGGGTCATATCAAGAATCTGGACAACACGCGAACGCGTGCGGCGTAGGATCGATGTAGTCACTTACGCGCTTGGGTGTGTGGTATTAGTGGGCTTCTTTGCTGGTGTGATAACTGTTCATACTTTTTACGAGGACCAGTTTAACCGCCTTGATTTCGCCGCCAAGGTAATGCAGCTCAAGGACCGCATTCTATGAGCATCATCGAAAAGGCGCTTGAGAAGTTGGACCCGCCGCTCGACGAACGAGTAACTACGCGGCCTGCAGATTCGGTGGCTGTTTCTCCGGTTAGCCCAGTTGAAGAAGGCTCGTCTGCGAACCGGACTACCGTCGACGCCTCCGGGGACCAAGCCACGCCGATACCTGAAGTGAGTCTCGCTGCGTTAAATTCGCACCGAGAGACGGTGGGAGAAGTCGGTAGAGGGGCGGCCGAGAGTACTGCCAGCTCACGTGACGAGGCGCAGCATACCGAGAACGCGTATGTCGGCCTTCAGACTACGATAGAGCCGGACTCCAGAAAGTCTCGATTGGTTGATATCAACTTAGAACGGTTGAATGGAATTGGACTTCTGACACCAACTAGCGATAACTCCCTCCTTGCCGAACAAATGAGGGTCATTAAACGCCCGCTGGTTATGCAAGCGGCTGCATCTGCGAAAGACCGCGCGCCGAACGCGAATCTCATCATGGTAGCGAGTGCGTTGCCCAATGAAGGAAAGACCACCACCGCAATCAACCTTGCAGTTTCAATGGCGATGGAGCGCGATCACACGGTTCTTCTGGTTGACGCTGATGTAGCGAAATCTGACATCAGCAATACATTGGGTATCACGTCTGAAGTTGGTTTGACGGATCTCTTCTACAAGACAGACTTGCAAGTGTCAGATGTCATGTTGCGAACAAACATCCCGAGTCTGTCCGTGATACCGGCGGGGCAAAGGCATCCGAATCTTACCGAATTGTTTGCCGGTGAAGAGATGCGAGCGTTGATGCTCGAGATTTCGCAAAGATACTCGGACCGAATCATCATTATTGACTCGCCACCATTGTTGGCTACTTCAGGCGCAAGCGTCCTCGGTAGTTTGGTTGGCCAAATCGTCATGGTAGTTGAGGCGGTTCGAACTCCGCAACGTGCCGTAGCGGAGGCTTTACGAATGCTGGGACCACTCGACAATATCGGCATCGTATTGAATAAAGCCAGGGAACGCGCTACGTATTCGTATGGATACGATTATGGCTATGAGTATTACGTGAAGCCTGGCGGTTAGGTCAATGCGGCGCATCGACACCCTAGTTCTTTCAACCCTGCTCATCGGTTGTTTCGAAGTCGCGGCGGGGGAGTGGACATTCCTACCGCGATTAAGTGTCGAACAGGTCTATAGCGATAACATTGGCTTGGCTCCGGAAGGGCGCGAGTTCCACGAGTTTGTCACCTCAGTTGAACCGGGCTTGGTTGTGCGAGGGCAAGGTCGGCATCTCAATCTAAGTTTCGACTATAACCTTGAAGGGCTTGTGTACAAGCGAGACCGAGCACGAAACGCCTTGAAGCACCAGATGCAGACACGTGGAGATGCCGAGTTATGGGACAACATCGTGTTCCTGGAGTTCGCTGGCTCAAGAAGCCAGGAAAATGCATCCAACGGAGGCTCTAATGGAACGGACAACCTGTCGCAGTCAAACAACAATCGAACTGAGGTCCAGACCTTCTCTGTGGCACCCATAGTTCGCTATGGCTTCGGATCGTTTGCGCGGTTTGAGGCAAGATACGAAATGAACGCAGTCTCGACCGAGTCCGGAACCTCACGTAGCACCAGTGGTGGTCGGCGTACTACTTTTCAGTTCGAATCAGGGGATTCCTTCGCACGAGCACCGTGGCGGATCACCTACTCCAGAAACCGTGTTAAGAATTCGAGTGGTGGCGTAAATCGCTTCCGGAGAGTTGAAGGGGAGTTGCGTTACCAATTTTCGCGTAGGTACGGCGTTGTATTTCGCGCTGGACTTGAACGCAATAAATTCCCATCTACGCAACCTAATCAGAGTGGACGATTCTGGAGCTACGGTGTTACGTGGAATCCGACCCCGCGGACGACGTTGGAGACAAGTGTTGGAAGGGCGTTTTTTGGCCGGACGATGTCTCTTGATTTTTCGCATCGCAGCAGGCGGTTTCGATTCTCGGCTTCCTTCAATGAAGCCACGACGACAACGCGGGATCAGCAAATCGAGCGTATTTTGATTCCCTTAGTCGACGCACTAGGTAACCCGATTATTGATCCCCTCAGTGGCACTCAGATCGAAGTGCCAATCGACAATATCGATTCGACTGAAGAAGTCTTTGTCGCGTCGAACTTTAACGGATCTGTCACGTACACGGGCAGGCGCACTTCAGCAACTTTGGGTCTGTCTTCGTCTTTTAGGACAGGGCAGCAATCCGGTGCGTCCTCAGAGGTGCTGGGCGCACGAGTGAACGTCAATCGACAATTGAGCCGACGGTCGTCTTTGAGTGGTAACGGAAGGATGCAGACGAGTACGAGTGGGGGGGGTGAGACAGAGCGTTACAGTTTTGGAGTTTTATTCCGACACAACATTGGGCCGACTTTCTCTGGGACTCTGGGTTTGGACCACGTTACTCAAAGGTCGTCGTCAGGAACGGGTGGGTTCTCAGAGAACCGCGTACGTGCCGGCGTCATTGCTTCGTTTTAAGCCTAACGCTGCGGAATTGCCATTCAAACATGTATGAAGCTTTCTATAGTCTGTCAGGTAAGCCGTTCCAGCTAAGTCCTGACCCTCGATTCTTCTTCAACAGTCGCGGGCATAAGCGGGCACTTTCATACCTGCGGTATGGTGTGAAGCAAGGGGAAGGGTTCATCATTGTGACGGGCGATGTGGGAACTGGAAAGACCACTTTAGTTACTGCTCTGTTCAAGGCTCTCGAACAGGAAGATGTAGTTGCTGCACAGATCGTCACGACTCAGTTGCAGGCCGATGACATGCTGCGGATGGTTGCATCCGCTTTTGGGCTGAACTCAGAACGAGTTGGTAAAGCTACACTCTTGAGCAATCTGGAGAGGTTTTTTCGAGCCTGTGCGCAAGAAGGAAAGCGCGTTCTGCTGGTAGTCGATGAAGCGCAAGGTTTACCCAAGAAATCCATAGAAGAATTGCGGATGTTGTCCAACTTTCAGATGAATGGGCGTGCGTTGCTGCAGACTTTCATGTTGGGGCAGAGAGAGTTTAGGGCGACGATGCGCTCCGAGGGATTTGAGCAGTTGCGGCAGCGCGTGATCGCTGCGTATCACCTGAAGCCGCTCGACCTGGAAGAGACAAAGGGATATGTCACGCACCGGCTTGCGACGGCCGGCTGGCGCAATGATCCCGAGATTCACGACGCAGTGTTTGACGGAATACACGAGTTCACCGCCGGAGTACCCCGCAAGATCAATACGCTATGTGATCGCTTGTTGTTGTTCGGATGCCTGGAGGAACTACATGTCATTGACATTGACGCGTTCCGGTCCGTTACGCGAGATATCCGTGAAGAACACGGTGAGAGTACCCAAGACGTCGCGCTGCAAGTGAATGTTACTGACAACTCAAAGCAGATAGGGAAGTCTGGCGACCGTACAGGTGATAGCGACGAGCGGATTATCGCAATGGAGAAATCTGTGGCTTCGCTAGCTGAGGCGATGCGAGACGAGCTGTCGATGCTCAGGCAGGCACTACTGGAGCAAAACAAAAAAGACAACTCGAACGTCGAGGAACGTTAGTGGACCATACGGTACACGCCAATGCGATGTCGGTCGATGTCGAGGACTATTTCCAGGTTTCCGCATTTGAGAATATCGTCGCTCGCTCCGACTGGGCAAATGTTACCTGTCGGGTTGAATCAAACACGAACCAGATTCTTGATCTGTTCGACGACACGGAGACGGTAGCAACCTTTTTTATACTGGGATGGGTCGCAGAGCGTTATCCCCAACTAGTTAGAGAGATCGTGCTTCGTGGCCATGAGGTCGGTAGTCATGGCTTTGCTCATATTCGCGCAACACAGCAATCTCCACCCGAGTTTCGCTCGGATGTCGAAGTAACCAAGAAGATATTGGAGGACATTACCGGCGAGCCTGTAATTGGGTACCGGGCTGCGAGTTTTTCCATTGCAAAGAGCAACCTGTGGGTTCACCAGGAACTCGCGGAGGCTGGATACGAATATTCGTCGAGTGTGTACCCGGTGAGACACGACCTTTACGGTATTCCGGATGCGCCGCGAGATCCTTTTTGGGTCAAGGACATTGGTATTCTTGAGATTCCTCTAACTACGGCCCACGTACTCGGACGAAATCTTCCGGCCGGCGGCGGTGGTTACTTCAGGTTACTCCCCTACGGCTATTCGCGTTGGGCGATAAATAGACGCAACAACTTGGATTCACAACCGGCCGTCTTTTACTTTCATCCTTGGGAGGTCGACGCTGAACAGCCTCGATTTCAGGCGCCGCTGAAGACCACAATCCGTCACTACTCCAACCTGTCTTCGATGTACGCAAAACTCAGGCGCCTTACTTCCGAATTCAGGTGGCGCTCGATGCGCGAGATATTCCTCGGTCGGGACTGGAAGACTCTTAGCCTGGCGGCTTGAGTTGCTTCAGAAGCCCGCGTTACCTTGGAGAACACGAGATGTGCGGAATCGCCGGTGTAGTCCGACTTAGAAGCGGTGGGGCAGTAGATGCCGACCTACTGCACGCGATGAATTACGCGCAACGCCACCGTGGGCCGGATGGTAGTGGAATTCATCAAGGCCCAAGCGTTGGGCTTGCACACGTCCGATTATCCATAATTGACCGCGCGGGAAGCGCTCAGCCGATTTACAACGAAGACGGCGGCGTGGTCGTCGTTTACAACGGGGAGATATACAACTTTGTTGAAATCCGAGAGGAACTTCTCTCTCTAGGGCATAAATTCACAACAACCGGGGATACGGAGATTCTGGTGCACGGTTGGGAAGAATGGGGCCCCAAACTCGTTCAGCGGCTGCGAGGCATGTTCGCATTCGCCATATGGGATGCACGCGAACAAACGATCTTCATTGCCCGCGATCGACTCGGGATCAAGCCGCTGCACTACGCTCTCATTGATGATGACGAGCTCATATTCGGTTCAGAACTGAAGGCGTTGTTGGTGCACCCGCGACTGTCAAAGGAACTGGACGAGCGCGCAATTGTGGACTACCTGACCTTCGGGTACGTCCCGGACCCCAAGTGTATCCTCAAGTCGGTGCGTAAACTCGAGCCGGGTCACTACATACACGTGACTCGAGATTCAAGACGACCGTTACTACGGCAGTCTGCATATTGGTCGTTCAGGATAGCGCCGGAACCTCCGGTAAAGAACAGCATAGCGCTGGAAGAGGAATTGCGGGGAAGGCTGGACGAGGCTGTTCGCATTCGAATGATCTCAGAGGTTCCATTGGGGGGGTTCTTGTCGGGCGGCGTTGATTCGAGCTCTGTTGTAGCTTCCATGGCATTGGCTTCGCGACAACCGGTAAATACATGCTCCATTGGATTTGAGGACCCGAACTACGACGAGAGTCGATTTGCGCGAAACGTTGCGGAGCAATATAAAACGCTGCACGACGAGCGGCGGGTTAGTTCGGATGGTTTCGCGCTACTCGATGAACTTGCGCATACGTTTGACGAACCGTTCGCTGACCCATCGGCTCTTCCGACTTACAGACTTTGCGAACTTGCCCGCAGACGCGTCACTGTCGCGCTGTCCGGCGACGGCGCTGATGAAATGCTGGCCGGATATGAGCGCTACGCCTTCCACGTCGCGGAGGAACGCGTCCGGAATACAATGCCGAGTAAATTGCGAAAGCCAATGTTTGGAGTTCTTGGACGCATTTACCCCAAAGCGGATTGGGCACCCAAGGTGCTTCGCGCAAAAACCACGCTGCGCGCGTTAGCAAAAGACTCGGCTGGCGCTTATTGCGATACGGTATCGATTCTTGATTCAGATATGAGGAACCGTATCTTAACGAGCCGTTTTGCCCGCAGCCTGGATTATGACCCACGCGAATCGCTTGAGCGGTTCTCTGACCAAGTGCGAGAACTCGACCCTCTATCCGCAGCGCAGTTCTGGGACGTCAAGACTTACCTTGCAGGCGACATCCTGACAAAGGTCGACCGGACCAGTATGCGGCACTCCCTTGAGGTGAGAGTCCCATTCCTCGACCATGAATTTGTCGAATGGATGTCAACTCTTCCTCCGGGTCTAAAGGTCAAACGCGGCGAAAAAAAAATTCTCCTAAAATCTGCGATGGAAGGACGGTTGCCGCGTGAAGTGCTCTATCGCAAGAAACAGGGATTTTCGACACCATTGGATGCATGGTTTCGGGGTGGTCTACGAGGTAACGTCAAGCAAATTGTTGGCTCAGCCCGACTTTTGGACTTGAAAATAATCGATGGCGATTACGCTAATAAGTTGGGCCAAGAGCATTTGAGCGGCGTTCGAAATGCAGGAGACGTGTTGTGGTCTCTCGCTGTTTTGGACGCGAGCCTGAAGTCGCTTTGCTGATCACTTATGAGAGACCCGGTTGTTCTTCTCTTCATCGCAATTGGCCTGATTGTTTCTGTCGTAAAAGCATTTCCCTCCGTCTTGTTCTATTGGTGGCTGTCTACTTTTAGGCCACAGGACTGGACATGGAGCGATATCAGTTACCTGCGAATATCCCTAATATCCGGGATAATTGTGGTCGTTGGATGCGCGGTCCGAGGATACCTCCCCCGCATCAGCCACTGGACCGCGTTCGCTTTCGTCGCATTCTTGCTGGCCTCAATACTCGCGCATTTAGCCGCCGGTTGCTCCGGCAGTCTTGCTTGGCTTGATCATATCTTCAGGCTCATATTGATTCTGTTGATTACTGACCGGTTCCTCGATTCGTTCGAACGTTTGCTTCAATTGCTTGCTGTAGTTGGGGCGTCGTTATTGTTCTATGCGTCGAAGGCGGGGTTCGCTGTGGCAATCTCGGGGGCCTCACAATACGCTCAGACAACGATTAGAGGTTCCTATGCAGACAGCAACGCATTCGCATTAGGAATCGCCGTGTGTATATTCTTCCTAATCGCGTCGAATGCGCGCCCTGAAGCAGTCCTTGGCCGATGGTTTTCTGAGTCTCGAGCCAAGCTCTACTCCATGTGCGTGTATGTTGTCTGTGGACTTTCTGCGCTCAATGTGATGAGTCTTCACTCGCGCGGGTCTACGTTGGCGATGGCTGTTGGAATCGTCCTGTTTGTCTTAGCTCGTCCGAATAGTGCTAAGTTCCTGCTCAAGCTCTCCCCGTTCGCGTTAGTCGTGATGTTGGTCGTACCTCTCCCGGACGGATTTGAGGAACGTATAGCGTCGGTGTTTGTGGAGGAGGAAGAATTAGATAAGTCTGCGGCGTCTAGGCCCCACTTTTGGGCAGTGGCAGTCACAATGGTGGAGGCTCATCCATTTGGCGTCGGGCCCCAGTGTTACAACCAATACTATGATCGGTACGACGACTCTCAAGGTAAGTGGGGGACGAGAAGATCTGTTCATAGCGCCCATTTCCAGGTCCTCGCAGAGTTCGGTTATGCTGGCATTTGCCTCTGGTTGTTCTTGATTTTCTCTTGTGGTCTCAATTGTCTCTCAGTCAGGAGACGCGCTAGAAGTCTGCGTCTCAGTCGTGAAGAGGGAGAGCAGTACAAATTCGTCGCTTCATGTTTAGGCTGCTCGCTGGTCGTATTCGTTCTTGGATCCGTGTTTTATCCGACGGCTTTGCTTGAGTTGGTCTGGCTCAATTTTATTGCTGCGAACGCACTAAACCGTATCTCACTGAATGCAGTGAGACGCATGCCGGAGTCCTCTAGCGAGAAAGGCCATGTAGAGGTCCGTTGAGTGACCTGCCCGGGCGCGACGACCCGTCGTCCAACTATGGAACTGCCGCAAGATATGCGACTGCGTGCTTGCGATAGACACTCCAGAATTTTCCCTGCTGGATTACCAGTTAGAGTGAGGGTAGTTCGATTCAGAAGCATTGAGTCTGTAGAAATCAGGCAGGCCAGGGTCGTGAAGGTTTGAGCTCAGTTTGTGGTCTCCGCTGCGTGCGTTGTGATTGTCCGCGAGATGTTTGTTAGCATAGTGCGGCTAAATCCTCAGGCCCTCGCAATATTGCCGTCACTCGTTGCGGTCCGCGAAGTCCGTCACCTAGGAACTATTGATGACTGGCAACGTCAAGCTGGTGCTGGAAGACGGTACCGAGCTTCTTGGGCGGGGCTTCGGCGCGCCCAGAACCGTTGTGGGGGAGGTCGTGTTTAACACGGCAATGACCGGATACGTGGAAACTCTGACGGATCCCTCTTACCGCGGTCAGATTCTGGTAACTACGTTCCCGTTGGTAGGCAACTACGGCGTACCAGCATCGCGACCGAAAGAGAGCATAGACCTTCCGTTCGAGAGTGATTCCGTACAGGTTCAGGGGTTGGTCGTTCAGAGCCATATCCCCAGCTACAGCCATCACGGAGCTGCGCGGTCGCTTGGTGACTGGCTCAAGTCAGACGGCGTACCGGGAATTACCGGTATTGACACTCGAACATTGACCCGGCGCCTGCGTGAGCACGGCACAATGAAGGGCTGGCTGTTCGATGCGAGCCTTCGTCTGGAGGACGCAAAATCGCGTGCTGCCTCCGTATCCATGTCCGACGAAGTGTTCCAGCTAGTTGCACCATTCAAGGTTGAACGCTACGGCGACGGCGCCCACACGATTATGCTGATAGATGTTGGGGCAAAGGACAACATCGTCCGCTCGCTGGTCAACCGGGGCGTTTCGGTTCTACGCGCACCGTGGCATGCCGATTTGCTCGAAATAGCCAAAGAGGCCGATGGCATACTGATCGGCAACGGACCTGGAGACCCCTCCGACCTGGATCCGCTGGTTGAGCAGATCCGAACGCTAATCTCCACCTTCGGTGGACCTATCTTCGGGATTTGCCTAGGCAATCAGATTCTGGCTCGGGCGGCCGGTGCGAATACCTACAAGCTGCCTTACGGACATCGTAGCGTTAATCAGCCGGTGCAAGACCTGCTGACCCGCCGCTGTCACATTACAAGCCAAAACCATGGGTATGCGGTCGATGAGTCGACGCTACCGCCGGATTGGGAGCCATGGTTTGTCAACATCAACGACGGTACCAACGAGGGTATTCACTGCCGGACGAAGCCTTTCTTCAGTGTTCAGTTTCATCCGGAGGCCAATCCGGGGCCCAAGGATACCGGCTATCTCTTCGATGATTTTCTGCGCCTCGTAGGCGCGATGGCAAGGGCCTGATGCATGTTTGGTGCTTATCTTCCTAAGAAGCCGCGTCGAGTATTGGTGCTCGGTTCAGGGGCCCTGCAGATTGGTCAGGCCGGGGAGTTCGATTATTCTGGTTCTCAGGCGATCAAGGCGATGCGAGAGGAGGGCATACAGACAGTCCTCGTCAATCCGAACATCGCGACTATTCAGACCAGCGCGGAATTAGCGGACAAAATTTACCTCGTCGCTGTTACGCCGGCGTTTGTCGAACGCATTATCGTGCAGGAAGAAGTTGACGCGATCATGTTGTCGTTTGGCGGTCAGACGGCACTCAACTGCGGCCTTGCGTTGCATGACTCCGGCGTGCTGGACAAATACGGCATCCAGGTTCTTGGTTCGCCCGTTAAGACCATTCGCGACACGGAAGACAGGCACCTGTTTGTGCAGCGGCTGGACGAAATTGGGGTCAAGACCGCCCGCAGCCAGGCATGTGATACTTCGGATGAGGCGCGGGCGGCAGCACGTGAAATTGGTTTCCCTGTCATGCTCCGAGGAGCGTTTGCGCTTGGCGGCAAAGGTAGTGGCATCGTCGAGACCGAAAACGAGTTGGACGAGGCACTTCGCCGCGCCTTCTCGGGCGGTGTACCGCAGGTATTGGTCGAGGAATGTCTGCGCGGTTGGAAAGAGATCGAGTATGAGGTTGTGCGCGACTCGCGCGACAACTGCATTACCGTTTGCAACATGGAGAACTTCGACCCGATGGGCATCCATACGGGTGAGTCTATCGTTGTTGCGCCATCGCAGACCCTGACAGATGAGGAGTATCAACTACTCCGCACAGTCGCCATCGATACGGTACGTCACCTGGGCGTGATCGGCGAGTGCAATATCCAGTACGCACTGGACCCTGACGGCACCGACTATCGCGTTATTGAAGTGAATGCCCGGCTGTCACGATCAAGCGCGTTGGCCAGTAAGGCAACTGGCTATCCGCTCGCATATGTTGCTGCGAAAATTGCAGTTGGCTATTCGCTACCGGAGATCCCCAACGGCATCACCCGACGTACAACTGCGTTTTTTGAACCGGCGTTGGACTACATCGTCTGCAAGCTTCCTCGATGGGACCTGGCGAAGTTCTCCGGTGCTTCAACTGTCATCGGTAGCGAGATGAAAAGCGTTGGCGAGGTCATGGCCATTGGTCGGACGTTTCCGGAGGTTGTGCAGAAAGGGCTTCGAATGTTGGATATCGGGGTTCGAGGGCTGGATCCCGAGGCCTTCGATTTTGACGACGTTCGATACGAAATTTGTAACCCGAGCCCATTTCGCATCTTTGCGGTTGCTAGAGCAATCAAGGAGGGGATGAGGGTTGAGGAAGTTCATCGACTGACCGCCATCGATGAATGGTTCTTGTATGCGATCGAGCGCATCGTGATGATGCAACGTGATCTCGCCACGACTGCTAACGGTACGCCCGACGAGGATACGCTGTGGGAAGCCAAGCGGCTTGGGTTTTCGGACCGCGCCATTGAGCGTGCGACGGGGGTTGAGCGGGGTTCCATACGGGAGGCCAGGCGGCGTGCGGGTATCCAGCCGCACGTAGCTCAGATTGATACGCTGGCCGCAGAGTTCCCCGCAGATACAAACTACCTCTATTCGACCTATCACGCGAGTGAATCTGACGTCAGTCCATCCTGGCGCAAGAAAGTCATGGTGCTTGGTTCTGGTGCTTATAGAATCGGTTCGAGCGTGGAATTTGACTGGTGTTGCGTTAATGCTGTTAAGGCTGTTTCGGAACTCGGTTTCGAAACCATCATGCTGAACTACAACCCTGAGACGGTCAGCACTGACTACGATGAATGCGACAAGCTGATCTTTGACGAAATCAGCCTGGAAACCGTACTAGACGTGTACGAGCGTGAGCAACCCTATGGTGTGATCATCGGCATGGGGGGACAGATCCCGAACACGCTCGCCGTTGGGCTTCACGAGGCCGGTGTTCGCGTGCTTGGGACCAGCCCCGAAGACATTGATAGGGCTGAGGATCGCTCCAAGTTCAGTGCGTTGCTCGACCGGTTAGGCGTTGACCAACCGCGTTGGGCCCACGTCACTGATATGAGCAAGGTCGACAAGATTGTCGACGATCTCGGTGGTTTCCCGCTGCTCGTAAGGCCTAGTTACGTGCTTAGTGGCGCTGCCATGAGCGTGGCGCATGAGCCGAAAGAGCTTGAACGCATTCTTGCGCGCGCAATCGATGTTTCTCCTGAACATCCTGTTGTGGTCTCCAAGTTCGAGACACATGCGCGAGAGGTAGAGATTGATGCCGTAGCTGACAACGGGGAGTTGGTACTCTGGGCGATTAGTGAGCATGTAGAGGATGCTGGTGTGCATAGCGGCGACGCTACCATTGTGCTGCCGCCTCAACACCTTTACATCGCTACGATTCGGAAGATAAAGCAGATCGGGGCTGAACTCGCCCGTGCGTTGAACATAACTGGTCCTTTCAACGCCCAGTTTCTGGCCCGGCACAACGAAGTCAAAGTCATCGAGTGCAATCTGCGTGCCTCACGTAGCTTCCCATTCGTGTCCAAAGTGACAGGTATTAACTATGCCCGGGAAGCCGCGAGGCGCATGCTGGGCCAGCGCGACCCGGTCAACAACAACAGCCTCGACCTGGATTATGTCGGTGTTAAGGTTCCGATGTTCTCGTTTGGCAGGCTCGCGGGTGCCGATCCTGTGTTAGGCGTTGAAATGGCTTCGACTGGAGAAGTTGGGTGCCTGGGCAGTAGTTTTAACGAGGCTCTTCTGCACGGATTATTGGCGACCGGTTTCAGGTTTCCTTCGAAAGGGGTGCTTCTGTCTCTGGGTCCCACAGTAGACAAGTACTGGTTCGCGGATGAGGCCGCTGTGATCGCAAACGACCTTGGTCTGCCGATTTATGCGACGCAAGGAACTTCGGAGATGCTTCGGGAGCTTGGTTTCGAATGCACCACGGTTGGCAAGACGGAGGATGAGCCGGGCAACGCGATCGAGAAGATTGAGTCTGGCGAAGTGGATCTGGTTATCAACATCCCGCGTACGTACGACGAGTTGGGGCGTCCTGACGGTTACCTTATTCGTCGGCGCGCGGTAGATGCCAATGTACCGCTGCTAACCGATCTGCAACTTGCCCGTGCGGTGATCGAAGCGCTTAAGGTCACGCAAGAGAGTGATCTCGAGCTCAAAGCCTGGGCCGAATATCAGAAGAGCACGGCACCGGTTCTCGCATAGTTGACACCCAACTGATCCATGACGGACGACAATCTGGTTCTGCACACGCGCGTCGTAACAGGCGGCGGCGGAGGGCCTGAAAAAACGATCATCAATTCGCCGCGGTTTCTTCGTGACGACGGCTATCCGATGCTTTGTGCTTATATGCGAGATCCGAAGGACAAGTTGTTCTTGGATCTGCTGACGCGTGCTGAAGCAAAGCAGGCGACGATATTGCCGGTCGACGACGGTGGCCCATTCGACTGGAAGATTGCGGGGCGGCTATTAAAGATCTGTCAGGAGCACCAACCAGTCTTCTGGCACGGTCATGACTACAAGAGCAATGCGCTAGGTCTCTGGGTTCGACGTAAGGTGCCTCTCCGTCTTGTCACGACTGTGCACGGATGGGTCCAGAAAACCTGGAAGACCCCTTTGTATTATGCGATCGACAAAGCGTCGCTCCGGCGTTACGAGCACGTCATTTGTGTATCGCAAGACCTGTATGACGAGGTCAGGTCATTAGGCGTGTCCGAAGACAGATGCACACATATCCCAAACGGGATCGATACAGAAGAGTACACAAGAACGCGCTCGGTTGCGGAGTCCAAAGAGCGATTGGGTACCACAAGTAAAAGGCTCGTCATAGGCGCCGTTGGCAGGCTCTCTGCGGAGAAAGGCTTTCACTTGTTGCTGGAGGCGTTTGCGAGAGCACGCGACGAGCTGAAGCTTGACGCGGAGCTATGGATCGTTGGGGAAGGCACTGAAGAGCAACGGTTACAGCATCTGATCGAAGAGCTTGGGTTGTGCGGTCATGCGAAATTGTTGGGCTTCCGCAAGGACACCATCGATCTGTTTCACGCAATGGACTTGTTTGTTCTAAGCTCTATTCGTGAAGGACTTCCTAACGTTGTGCTTGAAGCGATGGCGCTGGAAGTTCCCGTATTGAGCACAAAGGTGGCAGGAGTGCCCACATTAATCAAAGATCGTGAGAACGGCTTGTTGGTTGACACGGGCTCAATGGAAGCGCTCCTGGACGGGCTTAGAGAAGTGTTGAAGGATGAAGTCGTCAGATTGCGTTACGCCGCGACTGGAAGGAGAACGATCGAAGATTCGTTCAGTTTTGCCCTGCGGATGCAGAGGGTGAAGCAGGTGTACGACAAGGTGTTGGCTCGCAATACGGCTAAGAGCTGATGTCCTCACGTACTGATCCCGATCGAATTGTTGTCGAACACAAGGACAGGGGGGCGCTGTTCAGGTTCGCCAAATCCCTGATTCAAATGTCATTCACCGTGCTTGCCACCCCGCGCCTCGCCGCCTACTGGATTGCGAAACGGGCGCTCGGGGAGCGTGCGTTCCTCGGGGCAAGTGAATCGATTTCTATGATTCCCGGGCTTCGTGGCTCATATCTGCGCCATGGTTTCTATCGACATACGTTGGCGCGTTGCGGAAGCACGGCCTACATCGGATGGTTATCTACGTTTTCGATGGAGCAGGCGGAACTGGGAGAGAACGTATACATCGGTAGACGTTGCAGCGTTGGATACGCACGCATAGGCGACCATGTAATGCTCGCGGATGGCGTACAAATCTTAAGTGGTGGCCATGAGCACGGGATCGGTGTGGATGGGGAGACGCATCAACAACAGGCGCAGACCTTCGATCGAGTCTCCATCGGGGATGGCGCGTGGATCGGTACAAACGTGGTAATAATGGCGGATGTCGGGATGAATTCAATTGTGGGAGCGGGTGCGGTAGTGACCAAACCGCTTCCCGATCATTGCGTGGCAGCTGGAACACCAGCAAAAGTCATCCGTCAACTGGAGCTTGATTAGCTGGTCGCCGTGCAAGATTGATTCTAACTTGTAGTAGTCGCGACCTGAGCTGACAGTTACCGGTTCAGACGAGGTGTCTGTCAGTTCAAGTTCAAGCTATTTGCTTGGCCTGCCAATGTTGTTTTCCGTCTTGGAGGGTCGCCATCGGCGTGCGACCACAACACATCTTTCCTTGATGCGTTGGTTGCTCATTGTAGACCACTAGTAAATTGTCCAAGTGAACCGCGCCGGGATTTCCGGAGACTCCACATGTTGAGAAACTTGCTCAACCGCGGATCTACGGGGACTGGTGGATAGCCAGCTTTGCAATTTTTC
>JACLAC010004280.1_pt1 | contig 22565 bp, 23 predicted proteins | sample 8027881 | NCBI WGS metagenome assembly JACLAC01 (sample SAMN15725517, study PRJNA655200) | protist metagenome | isolation source: fluorescence activated cell sorting (FACS) single amplified genomes of... | place: Spain: Blaines Bay Microbial Observatory, Mediterranean Sea | collected 2016-01-19 | reverse complement strand
ACAGGCAAGCTTTTTACAAAAAGTATCCACATCAAGTGCACCCATCTCCCCTTCATCACGACCTCGTACAGACACGTTTTTGTTTTCTACTTCCTTGTCACCAATAATAACCATATACGGAATTTTCTGTTTAATGGCATGTCTAATTTTATACCCTATTTTTTCATCACTTTTATCAATCTCTACACGATACTGATGTTGATCAAGTGCATTAAATACCATTTCTGCATACTCAAAATGAGACGCTTTAATCGGCAAAAGAACCACCTGAACAGGGGCCAAAAACAAAGGAAATTTACCGGCATAATGTTCAATTAAAATTCCAAAAAACCGTTCAAGAGACCCCAATAACGCACGATGAATCATAATGGGTCTAGATTTTTCACCTTTATTATTAATATAGGACATATTAAATTTTTGAGGTAAATTAAAATCAAATTGAATGGTTGAACATTGCCACTCACGACCAATAGAATCCTTAATTTTAATATCAATTTTAGGGCCATAAAAAGCCCCGCCACCCTCATCAACTTCATATGCCAATCCAAGCGAATTCACAGCATCTGTTAATGCCGATATTGCATGGTCCCACTGAACATTATCTCCTACCGCTTTTTCCACCGGTTTGGTTGACACAAATACCTTAAAATCAGTAAATCCAAATTGCTTAAGTAAGCGGATACAAAAATTAAGTACGGACAAAATTTCCTCATTGACCTGCTCTGGTGTACATATAATATGGGCATCATCTTGAGTAAACCCCCGAACCCTCATTAAACCATGCAAAACCCCTGAGCGTTCAAATCGGTACACCGTTCCTAACTCTGCATATTTTATCGGTAATTGCCGATAAGACCGACTCGCTGATTGATAGACCAGAATATGAAATGGACAATTCATCGGCTTAATAAAATAATCCTGTTCATCAATCGTCATAGGCGCAAACATATTTTCTCTATAATTATCCAAGTGACCACTGGTTTCCCATAAATGAGACTTCCCAATATGCGGAGAATAAAGTAATTCATACCCTGATCTAAAATGGCTATTTCGCCATATGTCTTCAATGAGATGTCGTATCCTAGCCCCTTTAGCATGCCACAGTATAAGCCCGCTCCCCATATCATCATTGATACTAAATAAATCAAGTTCCTTCCCTAAAATCCGATGATCTCTCTTTTTTGCTTCTTCAAGACGTTTTATATATGAGTACAACTCATCTTTTGTATAAAACGCCGTGCCATAAATACGCTGTAGCATCTTATTTTTTTCCGAACCACGCCAATACGCACCAGAAACTTTCAGTAACTTAAATACTTTAAGCGCTTTTGTATTTTCAACATGAGGTCCACGACACAAATCCACAAATGGTCCATTTTTGTAAAACGAATACCTAGGCAAATCAAGATCTTTTATAAGCGCCAATTTATACGGTTGATCTGCCAACGATAGCTCTTTTTCTGCTTCATCGCGAGACAACTCATACCGTGAAAACACCTGTTTTTCTTTTATAATCTGTTTCATTAACTTTTCAATTTTAGGTAAATCTGAATCAGAAAGAGGCGCCTCCAAATCAAAGTCATAATAAAACCCATCTTCAATTGAGGGGCCGATTCCAAGCTTTGCTCCTGGATAGAGAGCGAGTACTGCTTGAGCAAGTACATGCGCAGCACTATGGCGAAGCGTCGAAAGGGGGAGGGAGGGGCGTTCAGATTCGGCTAATTCAGACACAATGGATAGCCCAATATAATCGTCTCTTCAATCTGATTAGATACAGTATCTTCAAAAAGATTAACAGAGGCATTAATCGCAGCTTTTGTTTGATTGGACATAGGCGCCAATAAAAAACGATTTGCTTCCTTCATAACATCTGGTATCAGATGACTATATTCTGGGAGCGATCTAAATTTCAAAAATAAAGTTAACAACTCGTTTTCATTGTGAAGATCATAAACATAATGTTGTGCACAATTAGGTTGATTTGTATCAATAATAACTTGATGCATCGCCTTATTATTAAACAAGTTCCCCAGCGTTACTTGAAGCTGTCTAGAGACAGCTCTTGTAATCGCCTTTCCAAGCAAAGCCAGCGCATCCTTCTCTGTTTCTCCCTTTCCTTTACAAGAAGGGAATAACGGCGAGCTCGCAATAAACATCCCATCCTTTTGCTGAACAATAACTTCTAAAGGAATTTTATCCTCTTTCATTAACCCCTCCAAGATGTATCATAAAAACTTTGAGTAGGTCAGCCCAATTGAAAATTGAGTTCCTACCGCATCTAAAACATCGATAAGATACGTCCTCACAGAAAAACTAGGGTTAATATAATACGCCGCACCAACATTGCCCATATAGTTCTCACCATCCCCATTAATATCACCTAAAATTTCAAGCTGTTCATTAACCATGAAATTGACACCCCCCATAATAATTGGCTTAACATTCGAATCCTGAAAGATAGCCTTAAAGCCCAAATGCAAACCAAAATCCTCTCTTAGTTTTTTTGATGCGACCATGTAAACATCTGTTTTATCTGTTGACGATAAATTTTCGACACCAATGGCAATAGACAAAGGCAATTCCGACGCATCTGATAATAAATAATATTTAATATTAAGATACATCCCTTCCGTCGGAACAGTTCCTCCCACAACACCAATTTCCCAATTTTGAAACGTTCCTAAATTTAATTTATAGGACCATTCATCTAACCCATCCTTTCCTGCAGCACCAAATAGTTTATCAACAGCAACATTAAATTCTTTATACTTTAAAGATTCTGCAGTCGGCACAGATATAAGACCTGTTGGACCATTAATCGTTGGAGCGGCATAACTCACGCCTGTTATTAATAGCAGCGCCAAAACCCAAAAACACAAGCCTCGAATAGTCCCTACCCAACACAATGATATCTTTTCCAAATTAAATATCATCACGCCAACTATTGATTTAACTGATCGAGAACAAGGTCAGTCATATCAAGTCCGCCATAAAACACAACACGATTATCCACAACAACATCAACTCCCAATTCAGATGCAATCTCCTTAGAGGTTCGCTTAATACTCAGTAAAAGATTTTGCTGAAACCCCGCTTCAAGCTGAGAAAGCTCTTGACGCTTAGGAAGAATCTCATTTTCAAGTTCGGTAATCAGTTCTTTCATTTCTTCATCTGACTTTCCTTTTTTCTTAGCTTTTTCTAATTTTTTTTGTTTTTTCTCAAAAAATTCCTGATAATCAGCTTGTTTTTCTTTCATATTTTCCTGAAAATGTTTAACCATTTTCGCATTAGCAAATATAGATTCCATATCAACATAGCCAATCGTATCAGCAAAAAGGGACCCTCCGGCACACATAACAGCAGCAATCAAAACAAATACCCTTATCATTTTACAATCCTTTTTTAAAAAATATCCCCCAAGCCTCACTACCCTGAGTATAAAACGTTTTAAAATGCGTGTCCAATATTAAAATCCATTCTCATCTCTCCTTGATTATCCCAGCCAAAATCCAAGCGAATGGGGCCAATGGGAGGCACATTAAATCGTAATCCGACCCCCTTACCCACAGCATAGTTCCTATACCTCCAAATTTCACTTTTATTATATGTTGCATACCCTGCATCAACAAACAAAACCACTTGAAAAACAGGCGTAAACAAAAACCGATATTCAGCACTATACAATGCGCGTATATTTCCATCCGAAACAGGATTAAAATTATCATACCCTCTAATTGTGCTACTCCCCCCCATCGTATAAATTTGAGAACGAAATAAATCTCTATCATCTAGTTGAGGACTTCGAATATATCCATACTCTGCACGCAATGCAATAACCTGCTTTTTTAAGACAGGAAAGAATTGTCTGAATGCAATATCAAGTTGTGTAAACGATATGGCATCCTTTCTAAATTTAAATGCGTGCTCCACATACGCTGTATGATAATGTCCCATTCTGGGGTTAAAACGGACATCCCGTGTATCATGAGAAACCCCTGCGGTATAACTATAGATATCATACCCGCGAAAAATATCATTCAGGTTCACTTTTTCAAATTTAACCTTATGTGAAAAGCGCAAATCGTACGTTTTAGGAATGCCAATCGCAAGATCAAATCCGCGTCTCAATTCATCGCGAAGCGCAAACCCGTTATCAATCGGATTAAACGATGACGTATTACCACTCGTCCGCCACGTTCTAAACGTAAACGATTTTCGCTTATCCCACATCCAGGGATTAAAGTATCTAAACTGATAGGTCGTTCGATTATTAGACTGGCCATCAACGCGTCCGACACCACGATTAAATTTAAGCAATATAGACTGCCCCGTCCCAAATAAATTATCCCAAAATAGATCAGAAAACACACTAAATCCACCTGTCGGGCTATACCCACCACCAAATGTAAACGACCCACTTGTCTCTTTTTCTTCCAAGTTAAGTTCTAATGTATATTCATCATGTTGCCGTGTCGGAATAAAACTCGGATAGACATTATTAAAATAATTAAGATTAAAAACACGCCGAAGGTTCTTCTTAAGAGCCTCATCATTAATTGCATCACCCGGTTTAATATCAAGTTCTCTTAAAATAATATAGTCTCTCGTCTTGGTATTTCCCGTAATTGTAATCGCATTAATAATCCCTTCAGAAACATAAATAATAAGGGGGTCTCCCGACCGTTTAGGATTAATCACACGGTAAACTTTTGCCTTAGAATATCCCTTCTCCTCGTAGTAGGCATTAATGGCTTTGATATCCGAACGAATATCCGGTAAGTTATATAATGAATGGGGTTTAGATTTCATAAGCCCCCTTAAAATTAACGTATCCACAATTTGATTTCCTTTAATATCGATTGTGGAAATCGTCGGATTTTCTTGGATTTGTATTGTAATACGACATTGATTGTTTTTTTCTTCTGTCTGTGATGTAACCGATTTAAAATAGCCCATTGATTTAATGTTTTTAAGAGAAATATCAAGTTTTAACTTAGAAAAAGAGTCATTCGGTTTAATATTCATTTCACCCAAAATCATTTCTGTTGAAATAAGATGATTTCCTGTCACAACAATCGACTGAATCATCAATAGATTCTCTGTTTGCTCTATTTCCGTCGCTATCTCTTTTTTTGAGTCTTTTTTGATAGTAGGTTGAAGTAAAGACTGAAGCAATGGCGCCTTAGACCCCATTTTATGGTTCTTTGTAATCCCCTGAAGTGCAGAGCGGAGCATGGGTGCGTTGGTCTGCTCACCAATCGCATGACTTACAATCGTGCTACTGAAAAACGTTACAATGCCAAGGAGAACAATACCTTTAGTAAAAAACACCTAAAATCCCTGCGGATAATACAAAGGCAATAGCAAGCGTCATTGTAAATTTTCTCAACCCAGACTCCATATCACTTTGGGCGTTAAATAATCGTGCTTGGCCACCAATGCCACCTAGCCCTTCCCCTTTCGCAGAATGAAGCAATACCGTAATAACCAGGCCAATTGCAGATATCATTTCAATAATCAATAATAGTATTTTCATAATATTCAAAATGTAGTATAAGGGGTCTGCAATATCATTACAAGAAACCACACTCTGTATTTTACAATTATTCTACGATATCCTAAATAACCAAATACAATGATACCAATAGCACCCATCTACATCGTTTGTTTTTTTACCTTTATCATCCACATGACAGAGGCATTGGCCTATTCGATGAGACTAGCAGGGGTAAGAACCCGTCAAATTGCCATTGCAATGGCCTTTGTTACCAGTACCCTTTTGATTTCCAGATTATCCAATATGGTACAAGCCCCTTTATTGGGTGCCATGGTCGATTTTTCAATTTTAGACGGATCTCAAGACGCGCTTGTCCAATTAGAATCACACTTTAGACTCATTATTTTTGCTGCATTTTGTGGCGCCATAATGGGGGGTGTTTTAACACCTACAATGGTCCGATTATTTCAATTTGCCATTCGGCGTTTTTTATCGGTGGGGTCACTTCCTCGGGTGGTAGGACATGCCTTACGGCCATCATCGCTTGTTAAAATCATAAAACAAATTCAAGTACCCAGATTATCGATGCGACGATCCCTCTCACTATCAGGAATCCCAAAACAATTTCTAATCCTTAACATATTTGTTACGTCAATATATTGCATTGGGGTACTTTGTTCATTATTGGCAGGTGCGTATAACCCACAATTTCGATCGACTGCTATTCAGTTATCGGGGATTATTAATGGAATGGCAACGATTATGTTTACTATCTTTGTCGATCCGTCAGGTGCACGCGTCACAGACCAAGCCATAAACGGCCATCGTCCGGAAAAGGATGTTCGATCCGTCGTATTCTTTTTACAGTTAGGAAAGATACTGGGAACATTAATTGTGGCGCAACTATTATTTAAGCCATTGACGTATTACATTATGGCCGTAACAGAATGGTTAGCAACAAACTTGTAGTTAAAATAACATACAGGGGTCTAAGGGGGGTCACCCCCCTTAATGGGCAACAAGAAATGAATAATAATTTAGCCATAAAAGGGGCGATTATCGCCCCCTTAAACCCCCAGTTGTGATAACAAACTAATGCTATCCCATAAAACCTACCTCCAACTGGTCCAGGAACTCAACCAACACGCACAGCGCTATTATTGCGACAATAACCCCGCTATCTCTGACACAGAATACGACCAAAAATATCGCCAGCTTATTCACTATGAAACAGACCATCCACTACTAATCTCCCCTAGTTCCCCCACCCAACGTATCGGAGATCAGCCCCTTGATCATTTCGAGCCCTTCACACACAGCTCTCAATTACCGTCTCTCAGTAACGTATTCAATAAAGCGGAACTAAACGCCTTCTGTACCCGTGTCTATAACACGCTTAACACACAAGATGTTGACTTCTGTATCGAGCCCAAAATCGATGGCCTTGCCGTTGCCCTTCATTATAAAAGAGGCATTTTAGTTGCGGGCGGTACCCGTGGCGATGGCACCATGGGCGAAGACATTACCGCTAATCTGAAAACCATACGATCTCTCCCGTTACAACTATCTGAGCCGATTGAACTCGAAGTGCGTGGTGAGGTCTATATGAACAAGGCACAGTTCGCACGACTATCTGATCAATTTGCAAACCCACGAAATGCAGCCGCTGGATCCATGAGACAGTTGGACCCCCGTATTGCCGCTGAACGACGCTTAGATATCATGATTTATCAGGGTATAGATAACCACAATAAAGCACATTCTGACATGATGACACAACTGAAGGAGTGGGGATTTCCTACTAATCCAGGACTCGTTGTCACACATTCCATATCGAAGCTCTTTAACGTCGCGCTTGGGATTGAATCAGATCGATGGAACTATGATTATGATATTGACGGAGCTGTCATTAAGGTTAATCGTTTGGATTATCAAGATCAATTGGGAATGACCATCAAATCCCCCCGCTGGGCAACGGCATATAAATTTGCAACGGAAGAAAAAATCACAAAATTGGAAAAAATTTCAATTCAAGTCGGCAGAACAGGCGTGTTAACTCCCGTTGCACACGTCACCCCTATTCAACTATCCGGCGTAACAGTGTCTCATGCCTCACTGCATAATATGGATGAAATTTCACGACTGGATATCCAAATAGGAGACGCGGTTGTTCTGGTTCGATCAGGGGATGTCATTCCCAAAATCATACGTCGTGCATCACGACAAACCCAATCTGTTCCATTTAAAATTCCCTCTTACTGTCCCATATGCAATACGCCCATCCATCGTCACGAAGATGAAGTGGCCTACCGATGTCCCAATGATCAGTGTCCGGCACGTATCAAAGGAACCATTCAACATTTCGCCAGTCGAAAAGCAATGAATATCGACGGGCTCGGTAAAGCGGTTGTCGCAACATTAGTTGATAAGAAGTTAATACACAAAGTGTCGGATCTTTACAAATTATCCGTCGATCAATTACTCTTGCTCGAAGGGTTTGCTCAAAAATCAGCAAACGCCTTAATTCATGCCCTTAATGATAGCAAAAACAAGACATTGTCCCGTTTAATATTCGGGCTAGGAATCCCTTTTGTAGGAGAGCAATCAGCAACCTTACTCGCCAATCGCTATTTATCACTTTCATCACTATTGAATGCCACAGAAAGCGAGTTATTAGAGATTGAAGGCCTCGGACCTAAAACGGTAACAGAACTCATCAGCTACTTAAACAACCCCGCCTTTATTAATGACATTCAGACCCTTCAGTCTTTGGGACTAGATCCCCTTGTAGCGCCTCTAAAAAATGAGGGACCTTTTAATAATCAAACCTTTTTAATTACAGGAACGTTATCCCAGTACAAGCGTTCTGAAGCAGAACATCTTATCAAAGAAAAAGGGGGTAAAATCGTTAGTTCTGTCAGTAAAAAACTAACGTACTTAATTGTCGGAGATCATCCTGGTTCCAAATTAGATAAAGCTAAAAAAATCAATAAAAAAGAGAATATAGTTACCATTTTAGATGAAGGACAATTCAGCGAGTTGCTTGTCAAAAAATAAAGGGGAGGTGTATAGTATTCCCATCCAATAACCATGCCGAGGTGGTGAAATTGGTAGACACGTTGGACTTAAAATCCAATGGCCTTAAACGGCCGTGCCGGTTCAATTCCGGCCCTCGGTACCAAAATTAAGTAGTCCTACTCTGTACTTTTTCGGAACTTATCAAAATAAGAAATTTCAGAGCTACAATAACGAAGATCTAGAACCGACTTATCGTATACCTCTTCTCCAAAGTTAATAAAACATGTTTGGATATTAGGGCTCAAGCTCGCCACTCTCCCAGCCAATTTCTGAATAAGTTCACACCGTTCCCCTGTCCTTAGCGACAGTTGCGCCATTCCTTCTATTCCGTGCCGGGATGGCGTTAATAATTTTACAAAATGACATACATCATTTCCAAGACCTTCCTGGATAGCTTCTAATGTCTCACAAACGTTATCCACGGGTCCCCCTTGCTAGGCCCTTCCAATATACCCTTCAACGCACCCGTTACGTCTCGCGCCAAAGAATTCTCAAACTCGGATACACCAGAGTCAACTCTAGATCGATGACACGAACCAATACCCTCAGAATCAGCTGAATTAGACCTAGATTTACCCGAAGCGATTTAACACTATTTCCCAAGCCCGTCACAAATAGATGCAATACGAGATCTTTCTCTTGGTGTCACCAATTGTTCACTCAGTTGTCCATTCGATGGACGTCTTAAGTCTGCCATAAGTACGTCCCTCTCTAAGCCTAATTCTAATCCACTCATAATAATATTCTTTACTATTTTAATTTGTACTAATCGCCATATTTACAAAAAAACACCCGTATTTATAGCATTATCCCTCCTTATTTGAACCTTGACTAAAAGGATTTTTAAGATTGACTTGATTATAATAAATCCCTTTTAATTTTAAAGGTCTTCTTCATGATCTCATAAAGAATACTATTAACTAATATTAATCATGAGAATCCTCTTAATCCTTTCAATCAAGGTTCAGACAAAAAAGGATATAAGGCCTTCCCCCCTACTTAAAAACAGCCCCCATATAATTTTAGGAAGCTTAGACTGGGGGTGCTTGTGGTTGCATATGGCGAACACAAACTGGAGAAGCCATAAGTCTACCATTACTATCGGAAATCAACCTTTTCATATTATTCAAAAACACTATTATTGAGTCCGCTTTCACCGCTGCTGGATCCCGTCGCTCACTCTCTGGCGCATGTGTATTGCGATGACAAGGAACCTGACTACCATTATAATATATCGCCACATTACAAAGAAGTTTGTTTTTCTCTATATTCAACGCCTTTCTTGCTTCCTTACCATCACTCTCTACCTCTACTACAAGTCTAGCTTTCCCTGACTTTCTCCTTTGTTTACATCTTAAGGCTACCAAACTATGTGTAACCTTTTCCCTCTCTTTAAAAGCGTCCTTAATTAGGGCCTCCATATTTTCACGCAGCGATACCAAGAAACTTGAATCATCTGCTGAAAAATTAAGACAACAACCCAGGCTATCAGCTATTTCTTTTAGTAAAGCCTCAGGATCTTGGACCTTTCCGTCAGGATTTAAGGCCTCGACTAACCATCTATCTTTTGCTTCTGCCTCTGAGCCTGCTATTACTTGTTCTAAAGGAGGCCACTCTTCACTAGACTCAGTATCTGTTCTAGATTTTCCCTCTCCCAAACTAGCAGCAGTATTAACAGATACAGCTCTAACATTACCTAGTTCCTCTACGACCGCTTCTCCCGTACTTGCTACTGAGGGTCCCGCTTCTTGTGCCTCTTTAAGATTCCGATCCCTTGAACATACATCTTTCAAAGCAGAAAATTCTTTAAGCAGAAAATTCTTTTTCTGCACCGCCTGCTGACCCTAATGCACCCTTACTCAAATTTCCATGATTCCCTCCTAGTGATGTCTGTAAACTTAGACCTGAACTTTGACTTAGAGTTGCATCAGCCATTATTTATCTCCTCTTAACAATAAATTTTCCCTTAATTACTACGGTACTACGATGACAACCTACTCAGATTAATATAATAATATGATAATAAAAAACATATTAATATATTTATATGATAAATAAACTTAAAGCACTCCGTATAATAAGTCAATATTTGGTTAAAAAAATTTAGTTAAAAAAACAAAGACACCCTTTTAATAAGGGGGATGATCCCCCTTACCCCCGTATATTTAAGAACTAACTTAACCGCTGATCCACCACATTATAATGCGCCGTAAATCCTTCCATCCCTGTCAATTTTTTAAGATCAGGCGCGGACTGTTTCAATGCAGTCTTCGTATAATGAAGATGGGGCGAAAATTTCATAAAGCCCATCACATCCAATGGCGACGCAAGCCAAGACATTACAACCGCTGGTAAAACATGATAGTCTGTGTCTAGAATAATAAAGTGATACGCGATATGAAAAAAGATACAATAATTTGGGTTTTAATTGCCGTTTTATTTATGGGTATGGCCCTTCTTTTTACAATGAATTGTTCTAAATCACAGTATAAATCATGTGAACAGAAATCTTGGAAGGAATGCAGCGAGAAGGGGCCCTATAATTCTGGATAAGAAGTATATAAATGACTTAATAAAAGAAAATAAGGGTGGCATCAACATCCCATTAAAGACAGTCTCGAATAGGGACTTTTTCGGCAAGCTCTAGTATTATAGACACGCTATGGGATTAAAAAATCGATATCTAATTTGGTTTTTATTAGGATTACTTTTCCTGTCCGTAATGGTCAGTGTCAATATCGCTGTTCGTCGGTATACCTTTGAAAATCGATCAAATCATATCGAAATGGCTGTATCTTACCGTGAAATGGAAATCCTCTCTAATCTGGGTGGAATCCCCATTTTAGAGTTGTTAACACAGTTGCGTGATAATGCAAAGCTGACCTCTGTCGCCATTGAAGAAGATACCCTTCAGGATTTTATCGATCGTGGAAAAGTAACGGTTCTTAAAGGGTCTGAAGTCATGAATATGTATAGGGTTGGCCATGTGAATCGCTTTTTATTAACACATCTATATAAAAAAATTAAAGTGAAACCCAATCGCTTTTATTTAATTATTGAAGAAAAAGCAGATTATGAACGTATTCGAGATTTTCTATCTGTTGAATTTGGAAATGATAATATAAAGCGTATTGGCAGGTTAAATATTCTTGAAGTAACAGATACGCGTGAAGACTTAATGCAGCTGGGACTCGGCATATCTAAAACACGGCTAAATACAATTAAGGAACTAGGGTTAACACCGATTATCCGATTAAAAAATAGCAACCGTTTAAATAAGTATCTAATCAAAAAAAAGTTTTTAAGTTTTATCAATGAAACGGAGAAATTAACCGTCATTTTTGAAGGGGATACCATTTTAGGCTACCCCAACCATCTCCCTATTGTGGAAGAAAAACTGAGAAGCAATCAACTTCGGTTAGGCGTTGTAGAATTTACCTCTCGGTTAGGCGTCAAAAAGTTAGCGTTAGCATTGCCAGAGTCCGTCATTCGTGTCCATACCATACCAGAGAAGGAAATGGCCTTATTATCACGAAAGCAGGCGGTTCAACGATATATTCGTGCCGCACGAGAACGGGGAATAAAGATATTGTTTATCCGTCCTTTTTTTCAAGGATATCACGAAGAGTCGATGGTCGATTTTAATGTGCAATTTATTCGAATGATTGCAGCGGACCTCGTTACTCAGAACAAACGAATCGAAGCGCTTAATTTGACACCATCTAACACCTATAAATCAGCAACAACATGGGAGATTTTAGCGCTAAGTTTAGGTGTTTTTACAACAATTATATTTTTAGCTAACTTCTTTTTTAGAGTGACATTTTGGCGTTTTATTGCAATTAACACCCTTTTTATTTCATTATTTTATAGCAGCCTTTTTTTGAATGGTATCTTAGTCTGGGTTCAAGTGATGGCATTAATAACGGCTATTATTTTCCCCTGCTTTGCAATGATTTCTCAATTTTCGTCAGAATCGAATAGTCGTCAGGCATCTTCTAAAAAGATCACCTCTTCATTGTTTTTTTTATTAAAGGTCGTGGGTCTTACACTTATAGGGGCACTTCTAATTGTCGGATTTTTATCTGATATTACCTTTATTGAAGAGGTATCTCGATTTATCGGCATAAAGGTATCATTCATAATACCACTCATACTTATTACTATTTTTTATTTTTTTAGACCGCATCGGTTACCCTCTATTCTATATATTTTAAAACGAATCGTGCATATGCCCGTTAATGCATCTGGTATTATTGCGATTGTATTCTCGTTAACCTTTATTGTTTTATTATTACTCCGAAGTGGGAACTATATCCCTATGCCACAACTATTATATGAAGAAGAATTTAGGAAATTTCTTGAAAAAACACTATTTGTACGTCCTCGAACAAAAGAATTTTTAATTGGATACCCCTTTCTTTTTTTCTCCTATTGGGCGGTAGATAGATATATTTCACGTCGTTGGATATGGATATTCAATGGCGTTGGGTTAGTCGCCTTAATTTCAGTTATTAATTCATTTTGCCATATTCATACGCCGCTTAATATATCGATATATCGAACCTGTATAGGCCTAATCATGGGGATTGGGATCGGGCTACTTTACATTATCATTTACCGTCTGTTATATTGGGCATATCAACGACTATTGAGATAGAGAATGAAAGAATTAGAGCCCAAACCGGTTGAAGAATTACAAGAGGCATTGGGGGTTACCTTTTCCGATATATCATTATTAAAAATGGCAGTAACCCATCGGTCCTATTCCAAGACGATGCGTTCATCTAAGATGAGAGATAACGAACGATTAGAGTTTTTGGGTGATGCCGTACTTAAGTTAATGATGTCTCGATATTTATACCGTACACATCCCGAAAAATGTGAAGGGTTTATGACAAAAATTCGATCTAAGGTCATTTCAGATAAAGTAATATCTCAATTGGCATTACGTATCAATTTAGGGGACTATATTCACTTTTCGTATGGAGAGGCACGGGCAGGTGGCGCAAGTCGAGTCTCCAATTTAGCAAATGCCTTCGAAGCCTTGCTTGGCGCACTTTACTTGGATCAAGGGTTTGAAATAACAAAAAAGATATTTTTGAGTTGTTATTTACCATTACAAAATAAATTTGACGATCAAAATTTTGCGGCTGATTATAAATCGACTCTTCAAGAATGGTCACAGGCCCTTCAACTGGGCGTTCCGTCTTACACGGTTGTTAACAAAGAGGGGCCTGATCACCAAAAAATATTTTATGTTGAAGTATCATTGGATCAAGCGGGCAAAATACACACTGCAAAAGGGAAGGCATTCTCTAAAAAATCAGCGGAGCAAGAAGCGGCAAAGAGATTGGTAGAAGATCTCGGTATTAAGGTATAAATACAATTTCAATTCGAAATGACACGCCGATATTGCGCTAAGTGTCATCAAATGGAACCGGCGATTAATTGCAGTGTCTGTCAATCGCCACTACTCTATTTTGGAACAGCCGCTATTCGATTATCACTTCAAGCGATTATCGATTCCTATAATAACGATCATCATCAAGATGCAATCTCTCAATTTACAGGCGCCTATTACAATGATACGTTCAAGCCAGCAGCACGCATTGATATCCTTGAATGTGAAGAAATGCTAACCCATAACGACCAAAATTTAGACGCATTATTATTTCTAGGAAAGGACGCGATATCAAGAAAAGAGTGGCAAACGGCAGACCATTATCTCAAAAGAATGATTGCGATTGCACCGGACCTTATCGAACCATGGCAGTTACGTGTCAGTATTGCCCTCTATCACGATGCCTGGGACGATGCCATTACCGCATTAAAAGCATTACAAAAAATTGAACCTAAAGATCCCTATATCTATGCCCATCGGGGCGGGATTGCCCTTAAGCAAAAAAAGCCAAGTATCGCACTCATTTGTTTTTATGAAGCGGTTATTAGAGCAAGAAATAAAGAGGAGGAACAGCGGTTTATCAAGGTTGTTCAGAAGTTAACGCGGTGGGTAGAGGGGTAGAGGGTATGTTTAGCGACAGTATTTATTTTTCTTGATGGGGCTGATGTCGATAAATGGTCATGGTACGCACATCCGTTTTTCGATGTTTTCCCGTCTCTTCTAAAAAAATATAACCACTTTTACTATCTTTAAATTTATCAACAAACGATGTGCCATTTTTGAGAACAACATAAACCCGTTTATTTTTATATGTTGATGAATGTAAGGTCATAACGTTTCAAACTGAAACATAAGATCTTTTTTGGGAGATAGCTACCATAGTGGCATTATATCCAACTCTTTTTGATATAGCTATAATCCACAGGGGTTTAAGGAGAGGGTAACCCTCCCCTTTGAGGCAAAATAAATTATTAATTTTGATAACCTATTGCCCATAAGGGGGGTGACCCCCCTTAGACCCCCAGTATGGTTAGAGTAACAAACTTAAATCAAGCGCCCTCACAGAATGGGTCAAGCACCCCATCGAAATACGATCAATATCAAGTAACCGGTAGGAAGCAATCGTGTCGATAGTGATATTTCCCGACACCTCAATTTTAGCATTCGGATACGAAGATCGAATGAGAACAGACGCCGCTTGGATTGCCTCATATGAAAAGTTATCCAGCATAATATAATCCACATCAGAAAGATCAAATTGGGATAGCTGATCAATAGACGAAATCTCAATTTCAACCTTGATAGTCGGGTAATCACGTTTATAGTTTTTTATTTTTTCACCCAACAGACCTGCCTCATTAGACATGAGAAATCGTGATAGATGATTTTCCTTAATAAGGACCATATCTGATAATGAAAATCGATGGTTATGCCCACCCCCTGCAACCACGGCGCGTTTTTCTAAAAATCGTAACCCTGGCGTTGTTTTTCGGGTATCCACCACCTCAATTTTAGGGTTATCCAGTACCGCAACCACCTGTTGTGTTAGGGTCGCAATACCAGAAAGTCGTTGTAAAAAATTAAGCAATGTCCGTTCAATTTTCAATATCGTATCTGCAGGCCCAAGTAATGTTGCAATCGCATCGCCTGCTGTCATACACTGGCCATCAGTAAACTGTATCGTTGGTTCAATCCGTGACGATAAAATAGTGCAACAAGCAGAAATAATATCAACGCCATAAAAAACACCATTTTCCTTCGTTATTAACCGAGCCGTACATACGTCAGAGGTTGCCCCCAGACAGTCTTGAGTACAGTCAGTTCGTGGCATATCTTCATCAAGGGCACGTTGAATAAGCGGTATTAGTTTTTTCATCAGGGGTAGTATAGAAGATTCTATTGTTTCTTGTCATTACATGGGTGAGTTTATACAATAGTCATTCATGGCATCATTTTTTTTTAAACTAAGACAACGGTTTTTCAAGCCATCAGTGCTGGTTTTTTTCGCGATTATTCTAGCTGTAGGCATTATATATACCGTACCTAGGGTTAAATCGCTGGTTAATATTCTGAAGGGGCCGGTTCTAGAACAGCCGACGCCAATACATATTCAGGGCCAATTTCAAGGTCGACAAGGTCCGTTTATACTTGTCGCTGAATCCGTTTCTTTGTATCCCGTCGCCGATTCATCGGCTAAACCGCTGGGCAGAGCAGCCCCCTCTCAACGGGGTCGTGTCATTGCGCGTCAAGGTGAATGGGCCTTTATTATGACAGAAAATGGAGAGACACCATTAGGGTGGGTCAAAAACAGCCAATTGGCCTACCCCTCACAATTTCAGAAATCTCGATGGGAATATGGCACAACAGACTACACCAAAGACATGTTTTCAGGCCGTATTTACCCCAAGCCCAATGGCCGTTTTATGACATCATGGGAGGCATCAGGAAATGGACTGCTTCTTAACGGCAAATATTATGGTGACGTTATGGAGTACAGGGATTTAATATGGTTAAAGAAAGATAGTCCCGATCTATTTTTTGATTTTTTGATAATAGACGCTAAATCAGAGCAGATATTATCTGAGTTAAAGTATCAAAATTAAAGGAGTAACATATGCCAATCATTTCAGATATTTATGCACGACAAGTATTAGATTCTCGCGGGAACCCCACCATCGAAGTCGATGTAATGACCCAAAGTGGCGCAATGGGACGTGCGATTGTCCCCTCGGGAGCCTCAACAGGGTCTCGAGAAGCACTTGAACTAAGAGACAAGGATCCATCTGTCTATGGCGGAAAAGGTGTTTTGAAAGCCATAGAAAATGTAAATACAGTGATTGCAGAAGAATTACAGGGCATGTTAATAAGCGACCAACAATTAATTGATCAAGCGATGATTGAATGTGATGGGACAGATAACAAAGAAAAATTAGGCGCCAATGCCATTTTAGGCGTATCAATAGCCTGTGCAAAAGCCGCCGCTTCTTACTTTAATATGCCCTTATATCGCTACTTAGGGGGCGTATTCTCACATGTATTACCCGTACCCATGATGAATATTTTAAATGGGGGCGAACATGCCAATAACACCGTCGATTTTCAAGAGTTTATGATCATGCCCGTTGGCGCAAAGTCATTTAGTAAGGCGATACAGATGGGCGCAGAGATATTTCAGTGTCTAAAAAGTGTTCTTCAGAGCCAAAACTTAGATACATCCGTTGGCGACGAAGGTGGTTTTGCACCATCTCTAGCAACCAATGAAGCCGCCATTCAAGTGATTATGACAGCAATTGATAACGCCGGGTATCGTGCTGGAGACGAGGTTAAAATTGCATTAGATGTGGCCGCATCAGAGCTATATCATGAGGGGAACTATGTTCTAAAAGGTGAAGGGGTAACCAAAACAGCAGAAGAAATGGTTCAGTATTATCAACAGCTATGTGAGAAATATCCCATTATTTCGATTGAGGATGGATTGGATGAATCAGATTGGTCGGGGTGGTCTCAATTAACAAAGGCCTTAGGATCAAACATACAGTTAGTGGGCGATGACCTGTTTGTAACCCATTCAGAAACTTTACAAAAAGGAATCAAGAAAGGGGTTGCCAATTCAATATTAATTAAATTAAATCAAATTGGGACAGTAACCGAAACACTGGATGCCATTGAACGTGCAAAGAGAGCGGGCTATACCGCTATTATTTCTCATCGATCAGGAGAAAGTGAAGATACCTTTATTGCAGATCTGGCCGTTGCGACAAATGCAGGGCAAATTAAAACAGGGTCATTATGTCGGTCTGATCGCGTTGCAAAATACAATCAACTTCTTCGGTTAGAAGAAGAACTGGCAGAATGTAGTGTATATCCAGGGCGTGATGTGTTTTATAATCTTAAGCAAGATGTTTCGTTACCTGTTGTTGCATCAGAGCGCCATTAAGAAGTGGCTACCTTTCGTCAGAGTATTTTAGTCCTTGTTACACTCTCTATTTTTGGGTATGTTTGTTATATTGGAATCAAAAATGTTTTTAGGTATAATGTGCTTAGCCGTGATCAGGAAAGTGTGTTGAAAGAAGTGATAACCGCCAAGAGAGAACGTCAACTATTGAAATCTGAAATGGCCTTATCACTAGAAAAGGACTATTGGAACTACCTTTCAAAGCAACACTTGGGGTATATTCATTCAAACGAATTTGTTTATTATATACACGCTCAGTGAATGATAATTAAAAACAATTAAGGAGATAATACAGAAAATGCCAGAAGAAAAAGAAAATCGAGAAGAAAAGGAGGCAAAAGGTCTTGAAAGTGCAGTGGAGGAGTCATCTTCTGAAGAAGAGTCTCAGGATATTATTGGAAAAGTAACCGTTGGCGAAGTAACAAATGTAACAAATTTTGGTGCATTTGTTCGATTAGGTAACGGTGAAGAAGGGTTGGTTCATATTTCTGAAATTGCAAACGAATACGTTACAGATATCCATAATTTTGTTTCAGTTGGAGACAAAGTTGATGTTAAAGTAATGTCTCGAAATAATAAAAACAAATTAGACCTTTCAATGAAGCAGACCAAAGAAAAAGAGCCAGAGCCTGCTTTATTTTTACACCGTAAGTCTAAAAATTCTAATTTCGAAGATAAGTTAGGACAGTTTTTAAAACGATCGGAAGAAAAACAGATTGATATTCGCCGAAATCTTAAACAAAAACAAGGTATTACTAAAAAGCGTAAGTAATATCTTCATCGTTCTTAACGTTCTACTCCTTCCCTTATATGGCAGTAGTAGTAAGACGTATCCCTTTACCTATAATCATGAGTACCCCGTTCAATTTCATCGGTCTTCAATTTTTGTTGTTTCACAGCAGTCATCTAAAACGCTTGAAAAGAGATCCATTTTAGGAGCCCTTTTATGGAAAATTGTCTTTGATTCACCAATAAAACAATTTTCGTGTCGTTTTGATAGCGTATTCATTTTAGATCAAGATAGCGTTTTAACCGTTCTAAATAATCAAGAAGGGTACAAAAAATGGTCCATTCAAGATCGTGATTTTTTAGATATTTATATTCAGTTTCCCTATCTTATTTATCGTACAAAGACAAATAAATGGGGGAGTTTATCTTTTAATGATGGTCAATTACTGTGGGAGAAAACAATAAAACCAAATGTAGATATGGGGTTTATCGGCCATTCAGGACAGTTTGCATTGGTCTATAGGCGACGCCTTGATTGCATTGATTTAGTACAAGGTGACACACGCCATAAAATTAAATTGCCCGATGACGCAATATCCATTGAAACCGCATGGAATAAGGGGCTAATTATTCGAGGAAAAACCGATTTTTATCATGTTAATATGGAAACGCAAGCCGTAAACCCAATTATCATCAATAATACACCCCCCAACGGCGGATATATTCAGGAACATTATCAACTTGCGTATAACAAAAAAGAGGCGCACATCATGTTGCGGGAGATTGTTACTGGTGAGACCGTATGGACCACGCCCGTTTCTCCGTCATTAACAGCCATGACAGTCTCACGGCGTGACGTATTATTACAGTATACACCCACACACAATGAAGTATTATCTTGGTTAACACCAATTCGAAACCGAACGAAGGTAACCGTTCCAGAAGGAAAAATAAACTATTTTTATAGGGAAGGGAATTCTTTTTTAACCATCGTTGATGATACTATTACTCATGAACAGATTATTAAAGAGAAGGAATAATAGTGACAGTTAAGACATTAATATTAAAATCAACATATTCGATTACAGAACGATTATATGAAGATCTCGTGTCATATTGCTATGAAGGGAGGCATCTGAAAACAAATCAACAGGTATTAATATGGCAGTACAAAGTAGAGGCCAAAAATTCAGAATTAATTCAACGATTAATTCAGCGATGTGAATCATTGATAGGGATAACCCATCCCCAATTAATAAAGCTAAAAGACTATGTTTTCGATGGGCATGGGTTTTATACAATCCATGACTTTGTGCCGCAAATGAAACCGCTCGACACATATCTAAAAGATGAAAATGCAAGAACACTAAAAGCATTATGGAAGTTCAGCAAACAGTTATTATCATTATTAGTGACATTAGAACAATATCATTTGTATTGTGGATCTATTTCAATGTCTTGTATTCATATCGATCATCAGGGACAACTTCGTGTCATTCATACAGCGATCGGTATCGATGTATTATTATCCTTTTGGGATGATGTGACCATCAGCGAAGACTGTCTATTTCTAGCGCCTGAAGTCATTCATAAGCAGCACTTTTCTACGGCATCTGATATTTATGCATTGGGCGTCTTATTTTATTTGTTTTTTAGTAGCACATGGCCGTACCCCTTTACAATGGAAGTGGAGGCGTATAAAAAATCCTTAGTTCAGGGCCCCATTCGGTTTAAAAAACGGGTTCCTAAAATCCCAGATCGGTTAGGCGCGCTTATTATGACGTGTTTAAATAGTGATATAAGTAGCCGGTTTTCAACAATAGAAAACCTTATTAATGCCTATAAAGGTGTTCAGACCTTATCGTTAGAGGATCATCAGTCCCCGTCAAAAATTCAGTTAGAACTAGCCAAAGAAATTGAAGAAAAGCAGAAAGAATCCTTAAAAACAAAAATACAAGTGGGTGTTGGATTAGGGTTAATAACAATAAGTATTGGACTCATCATGTTTTTATATTACGGGTATACCAGAGCCATTCCCAATCAAGTCATTCCCAATGTTATTGGAATGAATAGTGAACATGCATTTACTGTATTGGAGTCGTATCAATTTCCAATTATTATCGCTGGAAAGCGCACCCATTCAGAATACGAAGCGGGTACTATCATCGAGATGAGTCCACCGGCAGGTCGTGTCGTCAAAAAAAATAGGCAGATTCGATTGTTTGTTTCGTCCGGGAAAGAACCCCTTATTGTGCCAGATTTAATTGGACGAACAAAAGATCAGGCTGATAAATTATTACTAGAAAAAGGGGCGATTATTCGTATTGAGAGGGATGAATTTTCAGCGCAGTATCCAGAAGGTGTTGTGATAAGTCAACGCCCAACGCCCAATGCAGTATTGGGCGCAGACCCTATTATTAATCTTGTGCTGAGTAAAGGGTTTCCTGTTGAAGTGACACGGCAATCGATTAGTGAGGGCTTTTTCAATTTTCAAAAACCGAAAGTACGTATTCATATTCAGTTAGATATTCTAGCGGGATGGGAGGATCAGCAAATCCTAATTACCTATAAAGGAAAGAAAAAAACAGTATTGTACGAAAAAAAACATCAAGCAGATGATCGTATTGAATTAAGTTATAAGTTAGAAAAAGGCGGGCAATTAGAAATCTATTTCAATGGTGATGTGGCGTATAACGAAATAATGGAATAGAAAAGTATGTCTTACTTTACCCCCTTTGAAACTCGTTTAATGAAGCAGCTAATACGGTCTGCAGTTCGGTATAAAGGAAAAACATTCCCTAATCCCGTTGTGGGTGCTGCAGTGTATAAAAAGAATAGTGTCATTTCACAGGGATTTCATATGAGATATGGCACGGCTCATGCAGAGACAGTGGCATTGGGTACCGCAGGCTTAAAGGCACACGGTGCATCATTAATGGTAACCTTGTCACCATGTACCCATGACGGAAATACGCCACCCTGTGTGGATGCCATTATCAAGGCCGGAATTTCAGAGGTCGTTATCGCCGTCGATGACCCCAATCCCATTGTAAAGCAACGCTCGTCTATTCAAACCCTTCAAAAGGCAGGAATTAAGGTTCGTGTCGGTTTATGTGAATCTGAGGCAATGGATATCAATGCGGGCTTTTTTTTATGGATGCAACAAAAGATGCCGTATGTCCATTTAAAAGCAGGGATGAGTATTGACGGCGTCATTGCATTACACTCAGGAGAAAGTAAATATATTACATCCAAGTCATCCCTTAAGCAGGTTCATAAATTACGTCGCGAGGTTCAAGCCATTATTGTTGGGATCGGGACCGTTTTAGCCGATCAACCGACCCTTAATGTTCGGCATGGCCTAAACCGTAAGGGGTATAAATTGCCCCATCGGGTCATTTTAGATCCTATGGGCAAAACACCCCTAGATGCAGCGGTACTTGATTCGAATGCTGGCGGCCAATCGATAGTCTGTGTATCGTTACACTGTCCAGCAGATAAAAAGGACGCGTTAGCCCAAATAGCGACCGTATGGGAATTGCCGATGGCCGAGTATGGGTTATCATGGACAGCGTTACTATCGAGATTAGGCCTAGAAGGCATACAAGACATCTTAATTGAAGGTGGCGAGAAAATATTTACATCCGCGATATCAGAAAATATCGTTAATTGCTGTCATCTTTTTATGGCCCCGATTATTTTAGGTTCACCGGGCATGTCACATCCGTTCAATGTATCTTCGATTCAATCGCTAAGTGATGGTCATCGGTTTGCACGATGGCAGCATCAGCGATGCGGCAATGATTTGTATGTTAAAGGATGGTTGCGTTAATTTAAGGCGAATTGGCCTAATCTGTGTTTGGAGGCCAGTAATTCAACCGATAGTTTTTATTTTGAATAAG
>JACLAC010020556.1_pt1 | contig 22568 bp, 14 predicted proteins | sample 8027881 | NCBI WGS metagenome assembly JACLAC01 (sample SAMN15725517, study PRJNA655200) | protist metagenome | isolation source: fluorescence activated cell sorting (FACS) single amplified genomes of... | place: Spain: Blaines Bay Microbial Observatory, Mediterranean Sea | collected 2016-01-19 | reverse complement strand
CAATTTGACCACTACTACCATAGCCACCTCCTATCACATTGGGAGAATGCCAAACAACAACAATTACACCTTTTATGCCCTCTGTTAATTTTCCTGTATGGACATTAGTGTAAGTCGAAGTTCCTCGTGCAGCACAAAATACGTACACTTCCGTAAAGTCTTCATTGCGAAAATAGATGTTATATGCACGTGGATCTGACCGGCCTTCAACACCAAAGAAAGAGTAAATACGATCCCCAAGAGAGTAGGATCTAACTCCTCAAACCTATGAACGATAACGTTAATATGATTTTCTGTTGAAGATTTCATTGAACCCTTTGGACTCCATAGAGAGCGATCGAATAGTCTGATTTATGGACGCTAAAATATCTGAATTGGATAGGAAAAATAATCACAACCTGCATCCATTTTTTTCTTTATTTGCCAGTACTAACATAAACGATGTTTCTTTTTTGAAACAAAAATATTTATAAAATAAACTTTTGGTGCCAGACAGATTCAATCTGTACAATAACCCTTTGATCGACGTTTAAAAGTCAATTGGCGTTGGTTAATTATCACGATTGCTTTTTTTAATCGTTCATTTTCACATTATCCAAAATCAAGAAAAAAGGTATCTATGGTTCTAAATAATCGCTTAATAACGCTTCTGAATTTAATCATTTTTGTTCTAGTACTTTCTCCTCTTACTCGAGCTGAAATTGAGCCCAAAAATATCGTTGGTATCTGGCTATTTGATCAAGGCGAAGGTAAAGTGGCTCGAGATTCTTCCGATAATGGAATTGACGGTAAAATCAATGGAAACATAAAATGGGTTGATGGGAAATTCGGTAAAGCTCTCCTTTTTCCTGGTATCAATCAGAATTTTGTCGAAGTTCCACACGACGATTCTTTGAATCTCACTTCTTTCTCTTTTTCTCTCTGGCTGAAGATTGAAGATACCGGAAACTATCAAGCTCCCTTTATTAAGACGGCTGATGGCCAGCTAGAAAATTACAGTGCGTATATAATGAAAGGTGGCGATTTCGGTGGTAAAACAGTCTTCTGGACTCGGTTTACCAGTGGTGGGCCCACTAAGTGGGGGTTTCAAAAATTTGGAACTACCATATTAACTGACGAGAAATGGCATCATCTAGCGGGAACATATGATATGAAATCTGTCAAATCATATGTAGATGGAGTAATGGAGGCAGAAGCTTTATTTGAGGGTAAGCCAGACTTCAGTCCTGGATCGTTAAATATTGGGGATTGTCCAGGATTCCCATATTCTGTAAAAGGTATTATAGATGAAGTAGCTTTGTTTAATATTGCCTTTGATGAAAAAACTATTAACACTATTATGACCGAAGGATTGGAAGGAGCACTGGCTATTTCGTCTGAAGGAAAATTAGCCTCTGTCTGGGCAAATATCAAAACTAGGTAAATCAAGATACCTTAACATTTCCATAGTTCAAATCATTTGCAACTCCATTGTAGCTACTGAAGGATGGTCAATCGGTTCATCTGGCTAGACATTCCTATTGGACTGGTTTGGAAAAGGTAGCTACATTGGAACAGTTTTTCTCATGATGGTTAAACGGAGTCTGGAAAATGTATGCATATCCTGCGTGACAGCTCGAGCTATGTGGAGGTTATGTAGGTGTTGTTAAAACACCAGAGGGTTATTGAGTCTCCAATGGGATGAATTCAAGGAAATTAGGTGTCATTAAGGGGGATTGTTCCAACAGTCGACCAATCAGGCATTAATGACGGTATTTGGGTCTAATCCAGCCTAGATATTTGTGGTAGATGGAGATTTGATCCAATTTTACGGGTAGAATATTTTAGATTATAAGAGGCGAATATTGGCTGAATAATAGGACAAATAGGATTAAGATTAAGTCAAGAATCAAACGGAAACCATCAAAGGTGATGAATTAGCCGGAAATAGAAACGGATTAGGCCCGTTGACCGATTAATCGTCCCCAGAAGCCGACTTTCTTTTCTTCTTGATTAGCTTCTAGTAGTAGTTGGTTTTGCTCAGTTAGTTTATCAATGGTTTTCTGTTGCATGGCCATAATTTGTTGGGCTTGGTCTTGTTGTTTTAGCAGCTCATCTACTTGGTTTTTATTCCCTACAATTTGTTCCTCGTAGCTAGAAATTTGAGATTCCATTAGTTTTATTTTTTCTTTTAGGTGCTCAACTTCTAGTGCAGATTTATTGACTGGTTCAGTAGATTCAGAACCATTACTGTTGGTTTTTACAGTAGATTCAGAACTTTTGTTGTGATTTTTTACGGTAGATTCAGAACTTTTTCCGTTAGTTTCTACAGTAGGTTCAGAACTGTTATTTGGTCCTATATAAATCCATCGTCTGCCATGCTCCATTTTAGAGTGAATTTTGTTTTTCTTTATTCTATTATAGAGCGTTTTTTCTGAGACTTTATAGTGAGCTACTGCTTGGGATACTGAAATCCAGTCCGACATTTATTGTACTCCTAGCTAGGATGTAATACTGTGCTCTAACTAATACGAACAATAAATAATGACTGTTACATTTTCTTCTGTAATGTGATTTGCGCTTTTCAGTAATTACTGAAATCAGTTGCTGTTATAGTTACAGTAGGTACTGTAATTATTCTTGACCAGATGACGGCAATGTTATAGAATGGCGGGACAATAAAAAAGCCCCAGCAGGGAAGCTGAGGCAAATTCGTCTGAAGAGATCGTCGATCTCTGTGGTCAGAGCGTGGCAGCACTGATTATAGCAGATCCACGATCTCCAATCAATTACCTTTTTTGATGTGGAGATTTTTTTATGGCTATTGCTCAACCACTACAGGCTCTTTCGCCTGAGGAACTAGTTTCTTTCCCCCGTTCAACTCAAGATTACATTCCCAAAGCCCATTCCAAGCTACCCTTTAACTTCGCCGCTATTGCCTGGGACATCGTTGACTCTGATCAGTTTCGCCACCTGTCTGGTGAGTCCATCAAACTCTATGTCTACTTAGCGCGACACGTTGACCTGCGGCTGAAACAGAAGACGCGCAGCAACGGCGAATACTTACTGGGTCGTACCTTTGCTAAGAAGTATGAGACCATCGCTGACGACTGCTATGGCGGGCGTAAATCAGCTCGTTCTGTTCAACGCTACGTTACTGAGTTGGTCGAAGCTGAGCTAATTGAAGTCGAGAAAGGATGGGGTAATGTCTGTACCTTCACCCTGATGGCCTTCCATCAGACCCAGAAGATTGAAGAGTACGAAACCAACGCCGTTCAACGTGAATTCCAGATCCAGCAAGCTGCTCTACGCCACAACAAACTCCGCTTATTACGACAGGAGAAGGACCAAGTCATCGAGGTGGAGGCACCAGCTGAGCTCGCTCAACCACTCCATCAGCTCCCGGATACGACATCAGTGTCTACTCCAGACACGACACCTGTGTCCACTCTCATTAGTAATAGAAACAATCTTACAGAAACTCCTTCTTCTTTTCAGAAAAATTCGAATCACCAACACACCCTCTTCTCCTGTCAGACTGATTTGAGTAACTCAGATCAGCATTACCAACAGCTTAAACTCCAAACCCTTCAACTCTGGCAAGATCAACATCAAAAACTTGGTAACCCCCTGCCCTCCAACGCTGATCTTTATCAAATCATGCGACAGGATCATCCCCTCGGTATTGATGCTTTCGTCTCTCAGGCTTGTCACTTAAGCCCTCATGTTACCCCCATTCAAGCCCTCCAGCTACTTCAAGAGTGTATTAAGATCATGCCTAAAACTGGTGGTAATGGTCGGCCCGTCGGACGCCCCGGCTGGTTCCTGCTCTCTATTTCTGACTCCTTCTTCAAGCGGGCTTGGGCCAATACCTTCGACTTTCTGCCTCTCTATTGGCAGCAACATCAAAATACCGCTCCTCATCCCCGTTCTCTCCAACCCGTTACTCGATCCCGTAATCGCTCGGGCAAACCTCGTTCTTCTCACTTTTAACCAGCAATAACCCGATTCTAAACTCAAATTAAGTTAGCAGATAAAACCATTTTAAAATCGTTTTAAAACCCGTTTACCAGGCCCAATAAGTTGACCTTCAAACTCCAATGATTCAACTTTGGTTGCTGCTGAGGATTACAATGATCCTCGCATTGTCGGGCATTGGTACTCTTTTTTCAGCCAGGAGCTCGGTCTTTTTCTCTTTTTCTGATAATCTGACGGTTTTTTACCATTAAATTCTCGCCTGGATAACTTAATTTGTGCCATATTGCCCTTGCACTTGCTATTTCTATGTCGCTATCAATCCTACGACAGTCATTATATTACTCAGAATTCCCTTCTTTCTATTGGCACATCTAATGCTCTCCTATACCTCTGATCTCAAAATCATTCTCTTCAAATACTGCTAAGGTAAAAAATTATGACAGTTAAAAATAATGGTAATGATCAACTAATTGAAACTATGACTTCACTCATGTTGATACATTACCAGTACCGTCAGCACGGATGTTTGTGTATCCAAACGGTTGTAGATCAGCTCCAAGAGCCCTTTCTCAAAAAGGGGTTACAGATGTTTGTTGACGGTATTGGTCCTCAATACATCAAAGATGCACTGAAGGAAGATCTCCATCCCAACGACGTCTACCAGAATCTAGTAGTAGAAGGTGTCTTTATGCTTTCGAGTAATAAACCTACAACAATACTGGAAGAAAAGTTTAAGACCTATCTATCAACCGAAGATCAGGTTAAGCTAAAAGTAGTCATGACCAAAGGGGTTTTTGATGATTGGAAAGACCATTCAGAGACAATTGAAGGTGGCAATCAGGTCATCATTCAACATCTTAAACAGCACGAAAAATAAATTAATTATTAGAATTAGATACCTAGAAAATTAAGAAAATGATTTATGGTCGGTCAGCTGAACTGGCTGACAAAGTAGGTACATGAAAAGAAATGATAATGCTGAGGTAATTAGCCGATTGGCTGTAGCTTTGGATGTAAATACTCTGGATATATTGAAACAGGTCTATCCTGATCCGACTGACTAAAACCCCTTTTCTGGTCTGACCAACCCCACTTTTCTGGTGTGGATTCGTTCTTAGCTGACAATTATAGAGGCCTCTAACTCGCCATTATCTCGTCAGTAAGCGATTAAGGAGCAACAAAAGCTACTGATTTGACTTCCCTTTTATAGTGTAAAAAAAACTGGTAGGATTGGATTAAAGTAAAAGGATGGAACAATGGATCAGGTATATATATCGCGGATTTTATTGCTGGTATTTGGATTTGTAATATTTCTGATTATAGGATTCATTCTGGTCAGAATAATAAAAAAGGGAAGCTGATTAGACTTCCCTTGATGGAGAACTGATACTTTTTTACCGATGATTAACAACTTCAAGTCGTTCAACTCAAAAACCTGCCATTTGCTCCGTCATTTATTTCTAATTTGCAGGTAATTTCTCTGTAAAAACCTGACAAATCCAACCCAATTTGAACTGGTCTATTTCATCCTACTATTTCCTCACCAAACTAAAAGCTGAAACCGATTAATATTCGCGCTGGTGCACTATTGACCTTACTCGATCTAGACTTCAGTCTCTCTTGATTAAATTTCTTGGGAGATAAATTCGCATCTACTATTGAGAATATATACCCCCCAACTACCAGACCTAACCCTAATTGTGGCAAGTAATACGGTAGATCCGAAAACACTAACCCTGCACCCACCACAGAATTAAGAAAGAAACCTCCCGCTTTCAAATACTGGTGATTATCTTTTAAGTAGAATCCATTATAGATCTGTCCCGCACCTGAAATTCCGGGCAAAAGTAAAGGAACCAATGCTGCATATAAGGTAGGAGTAGTTCGAGTCTTAGCTGCCGACAGATCAGTGGTTGATAGTAATAGAATTATTAGAGCTAAAATCAGGACCCCTGTTTGCTTCATAATCCCACCTTTTCAGTTATTTATTCTCAACTGACTGCCAATTTATCAAAATAGTCAGATGGAAACAAGATTTTTACTAAAATTCTCACCTACAAAGACCGATAACACCATAACTCTTATTTGTTTCGGTCTACTACTACCAGACTATTCTGGTATTCAATCATCTTGTAAACTGTTTCTAACTAACAATATATGTCCTCTTTTAGAGTCAATACCCCATTAGCATCGGCTAATTCACTTCGTCTGTTCAGTCAATCTCAGGCTAAGATGGAGACTGCTATTCAACGTTTGTCCTCTGGGTTGAGAATCAATTCGGCTAAGGACGATGCAGCCGGACAAGCTATCAGTCAACGGATGCAGAACCAGATTCGTGGTCAGCAGATGGCCGGTCAAAATATCAAGTCGGGAGTAGACCTGATCCAGACGGCTGAAGGTGGGATGGATCAGATACAAAATATCTTGGGTCGAATGAGAGAACTGGCAGTTCAATCAGCCTCCGATAACCTGAATGTTAATGATCGAGAAAGTATTGATCTGGAATACCAACAACTGAAGGAGGAAGTTAATCGAATTACTAATTCCACTGAATACAATGAAATGAAGTTACTAAATGGAGATAGAGGTGGAACTCATGGGGGAGCGAGTTCTTCAACCACAACCGTGGATGGAGTTAGTAATATCACCGACTTAGTTACTAATGGGTTGGATTACCCTAGTGGTATAACCATTCATAACGACCAGATCTATTGGGTTGATCGTGGTACCGATAAAATCCAACGTTCTAATCTGGATGGGTCTAATATCACTGACCTCGTTACTGGTGCTGATGGGTTATCAAATCTTCGTGGTATAACCATCCATAATGACCAGATCTATTGGACTGACTATGGCACCGACAAAATCCAACGTTCTAATCTAGATGGATCTAATGTTACCGACCTCGTTACTAGTACTGATGGGTTGATTAACCCTTATGGTCTAACCATTCATAACGACCAGATCTATTGGACTGACTTGTCGACCAACAAAATCCAACGTTCTAATCTGGATGGGTCTAATATCACTGACCTCGTTACTGGGTTGGGTGACCCTTATGGTCTAACCATTCATAACGACCAAATCTATTGGACTGACTTTATGACTAACAAAATCCAACGTTCTAATCTGGATGGGAGTAATGTTACCGACCTCGTTACTGGGTTGGGTAACCCTATTGATCTAACCATTCATAACGACCAGATCTATTGGACTGCCCCTGCTACCGATAAAATCCAACGTTCTAATCTAGATGGTTCTAATGTTACCGACCTCCTTACTGGTGATGATGGGTTATCTTACCCTCGTGGTCTAACCATCCATAATGACCAGATCTATTGGACTGACATTGGTGGCACCGACAAAATCCAACGGGCCGATCTAAATCTAGTCTCAGACGGTTTAGGAGACGGAACCTCTGACTTCACCTTACAAATCGGTAGTAATAACACTACCAGCGACCAAATGACCTTTGGTATCGACTCCACCACCACTGATAGTCTTCAACTCTCTGATACCACCCTATCCAACCTTGAAGGTACCCAAACTGCTATCAATTCACTGGACACAGCCATCGATTTCCTCAATGACCAGAGATCCAATCTCGGTGCCATCACTAATCGATTGGAGTTTGCTCATTCTAATGTCTATTCTAGCATCCAGAATACCGAAGCATCCTTGTCGACCATTAGGGATGCAGACTTTGCAGTGGAGGCAGCCAATCTAGCCAAATCACAAATCCTGACCCAAGCTGGATCAACCATGCTCGCTCAGGCTAATAACCTGTCACAAAATATCCTGAGTTTGATTCAGTAAAAGTTCCTAGAACTGGTATCCACAATTGGGACAACTGTGGGTGGTAGGTAGGACATTATCAATTTCTACTTCTTGAGGTAGATTGACTGGTTCTGGTGGAATTATTTTTTCCCATCTTCTGTTCGGCATAATTTCCATTTATAAAAAGAATACACCTAACAATGCAGGGGAATTTATAGGGTTTTTCCCGTTTTCTACGGTTCTTTCTGTCTTTTGGCCTGTCATTTGTTTCTAATTTCCTGTAAATCACCCTCTGAATCTCAAAAAGAAAAACCCTATGAAAAATAAAAATTCTGCCAAAATTCAACACCAAGACAACAAACTACGATGAAATCCATTCAGTAAGATTAGTTCTTCATTTAGCTAGTCGTTAGGGGAATTAACTAGCTAAATCCTGCCTAGCTGGACCTCCGTCAGTCACAAGCCAGCTAGGTATTTTTTATGTGTTGGTGTTGAATTGGAACACCTGGCCTCTCGCATTTGAGACACCTAGATCAGTCGATTTGGATCTCCTAAATGGGAATCCAAGAATCTGGATCGGATCCCCTGATTTTGGTGGATCTCACCTCTTGTTGACATCACAAATTATTACCAATAGCCCAAAGCAGAAAAGTTTCAGATTTCCGATTTAAGGGCGGGGTGTTTAGTTTTGTTGTTTTACTATGTTTAGGTGCTTAAAATTGCTTGCAGGGCACCTGAGAGGGGTGTATAGGGTTTCTGGAGGGGGTTGCTTGGCCTTGTTTGGATGTTCCGGTTTTGTTTTACATCTCGGTTTTTAATATAATGTCTTTGTCAACAAATACTGAAGCCAAAGGGGTGCTTGTTAAGGTGATGATGCCAAGGTTGTGTTTCCTATTTTTGTTATTATTGTCCTCTCTGGCTGTGGCCGAAAAGTACGCCTTGCTGGTAGGTATTAATGATTATCAAGGTGATATTAGTCCACTGCGATATTGTGTGGCCGATGTCGAAGCTTTTGGTCAGGCGTTAGTTGAAACGGCTGGCTTCAAGTCTGACAATGTCTATCTGATGACTAGCCAGATGACGGGACGTCAGCAGCCTACCCATGTTAATGTCATTCGGCAGTTAAGCCTGTTGTCTGAACGGGTTAAGCCTGAGGATACTTTTATCTTCTACTTCTCGGGCCATGGGATTACCAAGGCGGGCCAATCCTTCCTGCTAACTACCAATAGCGATACCACCACCAAAGATACTTTGACCATTACGGCGGTTAATCTTAATCAGGCCAAAGAGATATTGTCTCGTGTCCAAGCTCAACAATTGTTAACGGTGATTGATGCTTGTCGCAATGATCCTGACTCTGGTCGAGGAGAAGAGGACAACTTGTTGACCAATGATTTTAGCCGAGGCTTCAAGATCAAAAGAGATCAGGTTCAGGCAGGAACACCAGGTGTTAGTGCTACTCTCTATGCTTGTGCGGTTGGAGAACGGGCCTATGAATGGCCGGAGAAGCAGCATGGGGTCTTTAGTTACTACTTACTAGAAGGTTTGAACGGCAAAGCGGCTAACACCAATGGTGAGGTAGTAGTGACAGATTTGGCTGACTATACACAGCGTAAGGTGGTGCAGTGGGCTGAGGATGTTAGGGGTAAGAAGCAAACTCCCTGGTTGGATCAGAGTGGTGGAGCCAAGCTGATATTAGTGGAGAATCGGTTAGCCGCCGTAGAAGCGGAAAGGACCCGTTTAGAGTCGGAGCTGGCCGAAATTCAGCGACAACTGCAGCAGGCAGAGCAGGCAGATAGTGCCTTGTCAGCCGTTGAAGCTAGGCAGCGGGAGGCTGAGCTAGAGGAGAAAGTTAGTCAGGCCAAAGCGGCTGAAGCCTTGGAACGACAACGAGATGAAGCCGCTCGCCAAGAAAGAGAGGTAGCGGCTCGTCAGCAACAGCAGCAGTCGATCAAGCAGGCCGCGGCTAGGGAGCAGGCCAGACAAGAGCAAGCCGAGATCCAACGTAAGAAACAACAACTGGAAGCTGAACGACAGAAGCTGCAGGCCCAGCAGTTGAAATCGATGAATATTGGTCAATTGTTGCAGAAGGCCAAAGAACTCCAAGGCAAGATCGATGGCGTCGGGCCCGAGGTTAGAGCCGAGGTGAATCGTCAGATTAAGGCGATCCCTCAGCCAGGCAAGAGCCAGGTGGATCCACAAGACGAGTTTGAAACTAAAGCCATGTATCAGAAGCGGCTGAATCAGGCTCGACAAGCCGATAAGGAGAAACAACAACGGTATCAGCGGGAAGTCAGTCAGATTAGGAGTACCATTAGCGATGAAATTAAGTCGCGTAGTCAAGGCTATCAGGATGCTTTAGCCTTGATTAACCGAGATGTAGTGCTAGATGAAACTCAGCTGGTGCTGAATTTAGGCCGATACGATGCTGAGAACCAGGTTTTTGCCGATGCTAGTTTATCAGCCAAGAGCAGTGGTCAGGTGCAGTCGTTGGATTGGTCCTTGAAACTGCCGTTGAGTCAAGCCAAGCAATTCAAGCAATCAGTAGAGAATGGAACGGTCAAGATCAGGGCTGACGTTAAGCTGGAAGCCAATAGGCAACAGGCCGTGATCGGTTCAGCGGTGATCGAAGATTTGGTACAAAATCTCAGCTATCAGACGCCAATGATGGTGATGGTAAGTTCTAGGCCTAAGGGAGCACAAGTCCGGGTGGATGGTCGTCAGGAGGGAATTACTCCCTTAGAGGTGTGGTTGTCCCCTGGTTCTCACCAATTCGAGGTTAACTTTAACCGATTTAATTTAGGATCGGCTTGGCAAAAGTCCAAGGTGCTAGAAATCAAAAAAGGGGCCAGTTCCAGAATAAAATTTGACTTTGGTCGTGATAAGTTGCCGCCAATCATAGGGAAAGACGGGGCTGAAATGGTCTTGATACCAGCAGGAGGTTCTGTTTCGTCTTTTGCGATTGACAAGTACGAGGTGACTAACGCTCAATATCGTAAGTTCATGCGAGCCACTGGACATCGAGAGCCTAAATATTGGGATGATTCCGATTATAACCAATCCAATCAGCCAGTAGTAGGTGTTAGCTGGAACGATGCGGTAGCCTATGCCAAATGGGCGGGTAAACGGTTACCAACCGAGAAGGAATGGGAATGGGCAGCTAGAGGTGGATTAAGAGGCAAAGATTATCCTTGGGGAGATGATGAAAGTTTAGCTCGTGATTATGCCAACCATGGTGGAACCGGCGGTAAAGATAAATGGGATAAAACTTCAGCACCAGTAGGCAGTTTGAAGCCCAACGGTTATGGGCTTCATGACATTGCTGGCAATGTCTGGGAATGGTGCAACGATTGGTATGACAGTGATCGAGATAGGAAAGTGTTGCGGGGCGGTTCTTGTTTCGATTCTATCTACTTCCTGCGGCTGGCTGATCGCGTCAACTACAATCCGCTTGATAGGTCCGTCACCTACGGATTTCGATGTGTGTCAGGATCGAATTAATTACCCTTTTCCCCTCCGCAGGAGGGGTCTTTACTAGCCAATATTATAGGAATTGATGATGAAAAAGATTAGTTATTGTTTTTTGTTTCTGTTGGTCTGTTTTGTTTATGCTCAAAAAGAAAAGTTACCAGTTATTTCTAAGGCTGAACAACTGAAAACTGTTAAGGCTAAAAAGATCATTTGGCAAAAGGATAAATCCATCATGGTTGCTATCCCGCCCTCGGATACCACTGAACCTTTTTGGATGGACACTACCGAAGTTACAATTGGTCAATTTAAGAAGTTCTTAGCTGAGTCAAATCACTCATTTAGTTGGGCGAAAGAGCTTTTGCATGGTGAGAAAGGTGACTTGTGGAAGGATATCTACCGGATGTCACCGACTGATGCTCATCCACTGATTTATGTTACCTGGCATGATGCTGTGGCTTACGCAAAATGGGCCGGTAAACGTTTATCAACTGAAAAGGAATGGGAATTTGCCGCTCGTGGTGGTTTGATAAATAAAGAATATAGTTGGGGAGATGATGAAAGTTTAGCTCGTGATTATGCTAATTATGCGGGGACTGGTGGTAAAGACAAATGGCCGTATACAACAGCACCAGTAGGTAGTTTTAAGCCCAATGGTTATGGTCTTTATGACATGGCCGGTAATGTTATAGAATGGTGTCAGGATTTGTATGACGATAATAAGTTTCCATTTAACCGCAGACGAGTGTTGTGGGGCGGTGCTTGGACTTACGATAGCACTTACTTGCGTCTGGATGGTCGTAGTCGCTACCGCCAGCCAGATGATAGGGACCTCGACGGCGGGTTTCGTTGCGTGCTAGGATCGAATTAAGAAATAGTATCTATATACTATTTCTCCCCTGAACCCCTCCGTAGGAGGGGCCTTTCCAGCGACGAAGTCGCGTCCTTTACTCCTGATAGTTTGGTCTTGATGCCAGCCCTGCCAAAATTATCGGACATTTATTTCGGCTGTTTGGGTCTAAAAAATGACAGCCTCTCTACAAGATCTTGTGTTTATGGACTGCCAGTTGAGAAAATAACGGCCGATAATTCTTATTATCAGACATTAATAGGTAAATACACACGAGAAAGACCATAATGTGCACATACGTTCAGTTTTTGATACAATCTTAGTTAAGTAGTAAGCAAAAATTTTTCACAAATGGACTCATGTGCATCAAGACCAAAGATCCATCAAGAATCGACATTAATACTTTAATTGATTTGCGCCAATCAGGGCAGACTACAAAGGCCAAGAAGGCTTGTATTGACCTATTAAAAAAAAATCCACAATCCTTAGTAGTTCTTTCCATCTTAGCAGATATATTTCAAGAACAAGGAGAAGTAAAACAAGCAGTCAAAGTGCTTAGTAAATTAATTTATCAGAAGCCTGATTTCGCCGAAGCCTATAGCAATCGTGGAAATGCACTTAGGGATTTAGGTCAACTGAATTCCGCAGTAGCTAGTTACGACCAAGCAATAGCGTTGAAGCCGGATTTCGCCGAAGCCTATAGCAATCGTGGCTGCGCACTTCAGGATCTAGGTCAATTTGATATTGCTCTTATAAGCCATAGAAATGCTACTTCTATCCAACCGGATCATGGATTATTATGGGCAGGTTTAGCTCAGTGTTTAAAGTCTGTAAGATTTGTAAATTCCAACGATAATTTGATTCATGAATTATTTCATCTTCTGGGACAATCAACTGTAAGCCCTCAAGAAATATCGGATACTGTTATCAGCGCATTGCGACGTTACCCAAAGTTCTTATTCATATTTGACTTGTTTAAATCTAATGGTATAGATCGGAAAAATATAGATTTCATAACAGAAGAACTCTCAGCTATACCACTTATTCTTCGATTGATGGAATTGTGTTCCATTTTTGATGCAGAAGTAGAAAGTATGCTATCAAAAATTAGGTTTTACATGCTTGATAAGGAAATAGACAGATTAGTAGGCTCTGAAAAAATCCTGCCATTTTATGTCTCGCTTGCTGTGCATTGTTTCACTAATGAGTATGTTTATTCTGAAACTGAGGAAGAAAAGAAAAAAATAGAATTTCTTCAATCAAATCTTGAAATTGATTTACAAAAAGGAATTTCTGTTTTTCCAACAAACATTGCCGTGTTAGCAGCTTATAGACCACTCTCTAGTTTTTTGTGGGTTGATGATTTACTAAAGTCTAAATCCTATGGAAATATCAAAAAAATAATTACAGAACAAGTAGATAACGTCAGATTGGAAAAAGACCTACGGAATAGTATACCTCGCATTACAAAAATTGAGGATAAGGTTTCTCAATCTGTCTTGAGCCAATACGAAGAAAATCCATACCCGCGTTGGATACGTACCGGATTAAATTATAAACCTAAGTCAATTAATAAGGTACTAACACAGTTACAACCAGAATATATTTCCAACATACAACAAGTCTCAGATAAACTTGAAATTCTTGTTGCTGGCTGTGGTACTGGTCAGCATGCTTTAAGAACTGCGTCAATGTTCACGAATTGCCATGTTCTAGCGGTGGACTTAAGTATGAGGAGCCTTTCATATGCAGTGAGAAAAACCCGGGAACTAGGAGTTAAAAATATAAGCTATGCACAAGGGGACATTATCAACCTTAGAGAAATTGGACGAGAGTTTGATGTGATAGAAAGTGTTGGTGTCTTGCATCATATGAATGATCCGGTTCTTGGGTGGAAAATATTAGCGGAGATGTTACGGCCAGAAGGACTAATGTATGTAGGGTTATATAGCGGTCTAGCTCGTCAGCATGTTACAAAATTACGTAAATACATCGATGAGGAAAAATATACAACATCACCTGATGATATTCGTAAATTCCGCTCCAAAATTATTAGGCAGGACGTTAGGTCGGATTTAGAATGCATAAAGATTAAAAAATCACGTGATTTTTACAGCCTCAGCGCATGCCGGGATTTGTTGTTTCATGTTCAGGAGCACTGTTTCACATTACCAGAAATCGATGAGATTTTGAAAAAAATTGGTCTAAGATTTATTGGATTCCAGTTAAAAAATAGCTCAATAACAAATTTCAAAAAATTCTATTCTGAAAAAGACGCAATAAAATCTTTACCCTTTTGGCATCAATTTGAGCTATTAAACCCAGAAACCTTCATTGACATGTATCAGTTCTGGGTTCAAAAGTCGTAGTCCTATTTGGAAACACGAAAATACGCTTATTAACAACACAAATATTCCGACAAATGATCAATCTTTGAATTAGGTTCGGTAGTGCTTTTTGATACAGTAAGTTACCACCTATGGTGTAAAGCCCCTTTTATAAGTATTGTTGTACATCTGGTTGGATGCGATCGACACGTTGATTCAGCTTGCCTTGGTCGATCCGTGTCGAATTTTCTCGGTGATGTTGGCTGTGGAAATAATAAGGCTGCCAAAACTTAATATGATGAATATCTAAGTGTAGAAACAACCTCACAGAAACTCTTTCTTCTTTTCAGAGTACTTCAACTAACCAACAGCCCCTCTTCTCCTCTCAGACTGTTTCTAACAACCACGATCTTGACTCCCAACAGCTTAAACTCAAACCCCTTCAGCTCTGGCAAGGTCAACATCAAAAACTTGGTAACGCCCTACCCTCCAACACTGATCTTTATCAGATCATGCGTCAGGATCATCCCCTCGGCATTGATGCTTTCGTCTCTCAAGCTTGTCAATTAAGCCCTCATGTTACCCCTATTCAAACCCTCTAGCTCCTTCAAGAGTGCATTAAGATCATACCTCAAACCGGCGATCAGGTTTCAAGTGGGGTATACTTCTACAGTCTCGAGATGGGGGCAGATAGTCAAACCAGACGGATAGTAATATTGAAAAGTAGACTGGGCGGAAAACGTCCGATAAGGCTCATTATCAGACATTATTTCAACCCCCTCAGACCATTTCAGCTCATTTCAGCCTCAAATTAAAATTCAACATAACTGCCGAATATTAGCCCAATAATTGGCTCTTAGACTCTAGATTATCGTCAATTACCAAGTTCCAACTCCTAAACCAATTAATTTGTTTCTGGATTGGCGACTCCGACTGGTTAGATAATTGGCCTATCCGATCTCAATTCGGATCTTACCCAACTAGTAGGCTTAAATTGCCGCTGATTTTCAGGTATGATAGAATACGCCCAATTTATTTGGTTCAACCATACTAACTAATGATTGTCTTAACCAGATGTATCTCAAGTAAGAATCGATAATAAAATTTGAACTATTAAGCCGTTTGAAGAGTTGTTTATTTGTTGGTGAGATGTGTTGTCTTTTCTAAGTCCATTGTCAATGCTATTGATCTATATTTTGGCCTCAACTGCAGTTCAGTTGAAGCTAGCGTCCTCTCCAATGCAAATTTTGAATCAGGAGCAGTTATCGTTGGCGCAAACTCTGGTTCAGCAGTATCCGCAGAGTTTGTTAGCCAACGATTTGTTAGGACAAATCTATCATCAAAACGGTCAAACTAATCAGGCTATCCAAGTATGGGAGCGTTGTTTAATACTTACCCCTTCTCATATCAACGCCTATCTGAATCTCGGTTTAACCGCCGCAGAGGCTGGCAACTTCCTAACAGCTGTCAAATTTTATCAGAAAGCCACCACCATCAATCCAGATCGAGCCGACATTCGCAACCATTTAGCTGTGGCTTTCATCGGTTTGGGTCAAATCCAGCCGGCCATTGAACAATTAAAAATTTCAGTCCGTATCCGACCCAACGATAGCAAAGCTCAGTACGAATTGGGTCGCGCCTACTTTTTAGCCAACGATTTTGCACAGGCCCGAATCTGCTACCAATCGACTATCCAATTGAAACCCGATTATAGCCCGGCCTACTACGGCTTGGCTATGGCCTACCGTCGCTTGGGTTTGGAGCAGAAGCACCAACAGCATTTAGCAAAATTTCGGCAACTTAAAGTCAAAGACATTCAGCATAAGATCGCTCACATCCGAAGCTATGATGATCTGACTCAGATCAAGCAAAAGGTGGCGGATACTTGCACCCAAGCCGGTAGGATTTATAATAATCATGGAGATACTGAGCAGGCGAAAACCCTTTGGTTACGTGCCATAGATTTGGAGGCCCAAAATCGGACAGCACACATACAATTAATGCTACTGTACAAACAAACCGGGCGAATTGAAGATGCCATTCAAGTCTGTTATGAACTGATACAACTGACACCCAACAATACAGAACACTACTTGAATTTCGGTATTTTCGCGATGCAGCTTAGTAAATTTGAGTTAGCCGAATCGGCTTTTCAAAAGGCGATTTCCCTTCAACCTAAACAGGCTAGTGGGTATCGTGAGTTGGCCGAGCTTTATCTAAGAGCCAACCATAATTTGCCTCAAGCCCAACAGTTAGCCCAAAGATCAGTTGCCTTGTCGATCAATACTTCTGACAAATCAACGGCTCAAAGTTACTATGTTTTGGCTTGGTCTTACGAAACCCAAAACAACTTAAAATCAGCAATTAACGCTCTACAACAAGCTCTCCGGCTAATGCCGGCAGATGAAACTTACCAACGCCTATATCGTCAACTGCAGCAGAAACTGACTTCCCCATGACTGACAGCGGTCGGTACCATCTGTTCTGCTTAATTGTTGTTTTGTCCTTTTTGTTTCTGGAACCCATTAAGGCACAATTTCGATTGACCGATGTGACTAGCCAGACCGGAATCGACTTTACCCATACTGATGGGAGTTTTGGCCAACGATATATTGTCGAATCTGTCAGTGCTGGTTTAGCCCTTTTCGACTACGATAACGACGGCGACATTGACATCTACTTTTTAAACGGCCGACCACTGCAGACGAATCAACCTCCAACTAGTAATGCCCTTTATCGCAATGAAGGACATTTTCAGTTTACCAATGTGACTACCACTGCCAATGTCGGCGATCTGGGGCATGGTCTGGGCGTGGCTGTTGGTGATTATAATAACGACGGTTATGCCGACCTATATCTAAATAATTTTGGACCGAATGTGCTTTACCGAAACAATGGAGACGGCACATTCACCAATGTCACCCAATCTGCTGGTGTAGCTAATGGGGATAAAGTTGGGGCTGGTGCTTCTTTTCTGGATATAGACCGAGATGGCTACCTGGATCTCTTTGTTGCCAACTACGTCGAATTTAGCTGTGCCGAAAACGTTAAGCGAACGGTACGCGGTTTCCCTCAACACGCTGGCCCTTTGGACTATTTACCGATGCCCAATACGCTATACAAAAACAATGGCGATGGTACGTTCTCAGACGTAACGAAGTTGTCCGGTATTGCTAATCATCTGGGAACTGGGATGGGCCTAGTCAGTGCCGATTACGATAACGATGGCGATCCCGACATTTTGGTGGCTAATGATCTATTGGGTAATTTTCTTTTTCGCAATGATGGTGAAGGGAGTTTTGACGAGGTTGGCCTGCAAACAGGGTTTGCTTACGATCTCAATGGCAGTGTTCAGTCGAGTATGGGCGTTGACTGTGCCGACTACGATAACGACGGCCACCTAGACTTTTTTGTTACTTCTTACGCTAGAGAACTGACCACGCTGTATCGGAATTTGGGCAATGGCACTTTTGATGATGTCGGTTTAGTAGCCGGTGCTTCTGCTAGCGTTCTGCCACATGTTACTTGGGGAACGGGTTTTGCCGACTACGATAACGACGGCGACCGAGATATTTTTATCGCTTGTGGGCATATCGAGGACAATATCCAATTATATGACAGTACTACGGCCTATGATTGCCAAAATGTGGTCTTATTGAATACAGGTAACGGTCGTTTTACCGATGTATCTCAGCACAGTGGTGATGGTTTGCAACCAGCAATGAGCAGTCGGGGTATTGGATTAGACGATTTAGATAATGATGGGGATATTGATGTTGTGATTCTTAATGCTCGACAAAAACCAACAATATTGGAAAACCAAACAGAGAACGGCAACCACTGGCTAAATATCGACTTGGTTGGCACTCGATCTAACCGAATGGCAGTAGGAGCAAAAGTCAAGGTAGTGGCTGATAAACTAACCCAAATCAGTGTGGTACACAGTGGGCGTTCTTACCAAAGCCATTACGGAAAACGCCTCCATTTCGGTCTTGGTCGTCACCTGTGGATTGATACCATCGAAATTATCTGGCCGAGTGGGTTATACAGTATCTATCGAAACATACCTACCAACCGTAATTTGGTCCTTCAGGAAGGCCAAAAAAAAGTCCAATATGAGCGCCAGTAGAATAAGTCGATAGTTAATACCGATCAAATCGTAAGAATAAAAAACACCCAAGCCATTTATTACTTGGGTGTTAAGCTACGCTCCGTCTTTTAATGGGGGACGGTTACTAATAAGTTTTGATGGTAGCCCAAGTCATTGTTAGTTTATCTGCCCCTCCGACCGATTTGGTATCATCCATCACCGTTTCAACCTCTTTATCGGTCAAAGAACGATTATAAAATCGAACTTCATCCATCAGGCCTACAAATGGTTCTGAGTGAAACATACTTTCGGAGTATCCGAGTCTCAGTGTGTTGCCTTTGTTGTCTGGACAGCCATTGTAACCGACTTCGAAAGTGCCTTCCTTGCCATCTGTGTAGATAAATCCTTCTTGCTTCTTGGCATTCCAAGTAACGGCCACGTGATGCCACTTACCATCGTCAACTACATCTGCCTTGGCACCACGAATCCAATCGCATCCCCAACCGACTATCTCAACCGGGCCAGTATTGGGGCCTTCGGAGCCAGGTTCACCAGCTTTGGCGATGTACATCTCTTTCTCGTGCTTTTCCCATTCACCACCACTGCCATAGCTGAAAATAGCTTGGTGATTTTTGGACGACTTAAGCCACAAGGCCACGCTATAACCGTCTTTATTGCCAAAGTCGATGACATCTTTTTCGTCGATGTGAACGTATCCTTTTCCGTCGAACTTCAAGGCTTTCCCTAAACCGTTTTTGCTTGCTACAGATTGAAGATTACTATCCTTAATTTCACCATCGAATTTACCGATTTCATCCTTGACAGCTTTCCCCTTTACCTGTTCAAAATTCCAATACAAAACTAGGCCATCTTCGATTTCCAAGGCTCGCACCGAATTTAACTGGAAGCACACCGACCAGCAGATGCAGACTAGAAAGAACTGGCTGAAATTAGCTTTACTAAAAATGTTCATAATATCCCCCTTACAGAAACCAAATTGAAACAAATATGAGGCAAATTTGACACATAAAAGGCTGACTGTCAAGTCTTTCAAAGAACTACAGAGTGGTCAGGCAGAGATCAATTGGAGTCTAATTCATCAAACAGATCTAGTGCAGAAGAAATTGTTCTGAATGTTCTAATTTCTATCTTACCAAAAAGATCACCAACCTAAACCCAACTCTTAGCCAATTATCCTAATCCGTTCAACCCGGAGACTTGGATACCCTTTGAGTTAAGTCAGGACAGTCAAGTTGCGATTACCATCTATGATGTACAAGGCCGACTGATTCGTCAGCTGGAACTAGGAGTGGTAACGGCCGGTAGATATATCAGAGCCGACCAGGAAGATTACTGGGATAGTAAGACAGCGACTGGAGAAGCGGTAGCCAGTGGAACTTACTTCTATCATTTACAGGCTAGTGATTATATAGAAACCAAGAAGATGGTGATCCTGAAGTAGCCAACAGCGGAAGAGCCAAGACTTTCAAAGAGTCCACCGATCCCACTGTAAAATTATCCAGTCATCCAACCGAATAATTTTTGAAATAGTCCTGATGATTTTGATTCACCAATCATTAATTGTTGTCGCTCAATAGTATTTGAGAGTTTTAATACTACGGCATCATGTCGAGTCGATTGTTCAGAAATTTGGATTTCCAATCTATCGCACTTATCTCGGAAATACTTCAAATTATTTTCCAGTTCTTTGGCTCTATCAATATCAAATGATGATTCCAGAGGTGATTCTTGTGTCTGTGAAGTTGTGTGTGGTGGCAAATGTGACCATACCAACCTACGCTTCCCTTCTTTTTTAGTGTCAATCTTTTTGAACTCTATCCTGTCATATAGAGTTCGTCGAGAAATGTCTAATATCCGGCAAGCCTCTTTGACTGAATACCAACCAGATTCTTGTGAAGTTGTGTGTGAAGTCATGTATCAACCTTACAGGAATTTTTGTAAACCTTACGCACAGAAACGACTATAAAAATAGATTGATTTCAGGAATTTAATTCATCTTCTAAGAAGATGGTGATTCTGAAGTAAGTTGGTGCTTGAAAAGCTAACAAGGTTAATTGGTGGCGAACACAGCTTTTAATCTAGCGAGTAATGGTTTGGGACGTTGTGATTCCTCTATCAGTAGCCGTAGAGCTTCCATCTGTTTTGATAAATTCTCTACGTTCTTTTGGCTGATAGCGTTCAGCTGTTGCTCTTGGTTCAGTGCTTGTTCTAGAAACTCAACCCTTTCACGTAAGAACTGGTTTTCACTTTCTACTTTTTCTAGTAATATCGCCTACGTAAGTTAACCACTATAAGTCTATCGATGGTGAAAAGTCTCCAAGCTTAAAGATCAACGACACCATTTAATTGTGGCCCACCGGCACCTAAAAATCCTCGGCTCGCTCCCGATTCCGATGGACTGACCCAAAAAGCATAAAGCTGACCTGAGTGTAAGCTAAATCTAAACTGGACAGGTCTGTCAATTAATGACGACAAATCCTCAGCACCGTGCCAATTGATGAGAGTCTTAACCTGGTTGGTTTGTACTGGCTGACAATTCTCAGCAGAAAAAGGTTCAATAACCTGCCCTTTCGGGTTCAGTATTTCGACTTTTAACAGTCCCTTCGGGTTATCAATATTGACATACAGAAATTTGCCACTGAAAACTATAGGCCGTGTGGTTAGAACCCCCCCCTTCGAGTCGGCGTCCATAGAGGCAAAACCATCACGACGCAAAGTCGCCAATCCAGTATTTCCTCCTGCGTACATAGCATTATCTTGTTCGAAAGAACCGGTCTCTCCCATTTTTAGACCCGAACCTTGACCGGAAAAAGCACCGTAGTAAAACCAAAGTTCGTCCCCCACTACCAGACACAATCCGCCAGCAGCATGGATGTAGCCGTAGTTCCAGTCGCCCCATCGCCGACTGCAGGCGATGAAGGCCGAGCGGTGAGGCCGATGCCAATGAAAACCGTCTCGACTGAACCCCAACTGAAGGTCGATAATTTTTGGTCGTCCAATCCTGGCGCACACCGGATTTTGCGGACCGTAGAATACGCTTAATCCTCCCAGTAAAATACTTTCATAGGCAACTGCATTCAGGTCGTATAATTGTGGCTGATCTTGCACCAGCGGGTCAGGTCGGTCCAATCGATCGGTTCGAGCCCATTTAACTTGTGTTTGATCTTCCCATCTTGCTGCTTGCTCAAATTCCGCCGCCTCGCGATAGGCTCGAGCCCGATAGGACCAACTTTCACGGATGCTAAAAACAAACCGCTGACGAAACGGATTGTAGAAAAAACTGGAATTATCACCACAACGAGAAGTTTGTCCGCGCTCGTTCCAGTGGATGCCATCAGAGGAGGTATAAATGAAACCTGATCGACCTTGGGACCAGCGGAAATAAAGAAACATTTTGAATCGATCTTCTGGTTTCGCTTGGTGATCTAACCAGACCAAACAACCATCCCGCTGATAACCGCTCTCCGTTGTTATCACTGCATTGGTTCCAGGAATAACATCCAATTCGGGCCTTTCCCAGTTTAAACCGTCAGTGCTGGTAGCCAAGGCGGTACCATCGAACCAACCTGCGTGATACCACATTTTAAATTTCTTATCTTCTGGGTCGTACCAAACCCCATCGTTGAAAGGTGCCGCCACCGGACAATGGCCCTGGTTACACTCCAATTCTGTTTCTGGCACTAACACTGGCGAAGCCTCATGTGGTTTAGCCGAATGATAAATCCGACGTAGCGTTGAATGTTCGATTAAAAAATCATCTACAAATAACTGTCGTCCTATATCGATTGGGATGATAGGAGGGGGGTTATTCAGATAGGGAACTGGTAACGGAGCATTGTCCGTTTCTATATGCTGTGGCGGCCAAACATGTGGGGGCGAAATACCATTATAAGTAGATTGTTTGTCAGTCATTTTTCCCTTTTTTGGTGTCTGCTTGGTTAAAAGAAAGAATATCTTCTGTTTAGCTTATTTATTGTTTCAGAGATCAGAAATAAAAGTCAATGTCAACAAAGTAAAATGGTGTTAGATCTATTGCTATTTACTAGTGGGGGGGTGTCGCAGTAGATTATTGATTTAA
>JACLAC010020268.1_pt1 | contig 22570 bp, 14 predicted proteins | sample 8027881 | NCBI WGS metagenome assembly JACLAC01 (sample SAMN15725517, study PRJNA655200) | protist metagenome | isolation source: fluorescence activated cell sorting (FACS) single amplified genomes of... | place: Spain: Blaines Bay Microbial Observatory, Mediterranean Sea | collected 2016-01-19 | reverse complement strand
GTTACATGGCTGAGCAAAACCGGAAGATCGGTAATTATGCCATTGATCAATTCATAGGCTACGGAGCTTCAAGTGTCGTTTTCAAGGGGCACGATCTCAAATGTAAGGCCCATGGTGTCTCCAAAAATGTCGCGATAAAGTTTATCTGGAACCAGGAAATGGCCTTGGAGGAGGTCCAACGACTGGAGAAAACCCAAAGCGTATTTGAGATATGCGACCTGATCACCTACGACGAGGTTACCGGCGCCGAGGTGGTTGACCTGATAGGAGATACGATCAAGCAGCTCGAAAAAGCGATGAAATGTCCATTGCCCATCGAGGATGAGCGGCCTGTGGGTGTCCTGATTTTGAAGCTCATCAGTGGGGAACACCTCATCGACCGGACTATTTACCAGGATGAACCGCTGGATTTGAAAAATGAGTGGACCGTGGATTTCGAACACCCGGATGTCGGCGAGAAAATCGTGCTCAAGGAGTGGCTGACACCGATTACCCGGGAGCTCGATGTGGAAAAGCGCCTGGATATTCTCATCCAGTTGGCACGAGCCATAGATGAAAGCCATCGACAAGGTGTCATTCACGGAGATCTCAATCCCTGGAATGTTTTTTACGATACCGATTCCGGCCGCATCAGTATTATCGACCTGGGCCGTAACAACTTTGGCGTTCAGGGCTGGCGAGCACCGGAACACTGCATGTTGATGACGGGAGAGATTGACGCTTTGCCCACGGTGACCGATATCCGGCTTTTGGGCCAGTGGATGGAGTATCTCCTGCCCAAAAGAGGGCCATGGGTTCCCCTGATTCAGCGATGTAAGCAACAAGAAGGTGAGAAACGACCATCTTCCGGGGAGATAATCAAAGAGTTGAAGGGCTATTTGGTCCAAAAACCCAAGATACGCCTCCTTGCCGTCGCAGCCATCTTCTTGGTAGCGGTTTTCCTCGGGATCAATGCCTTCCAGCAACGCATAATCTTTTCCCTGGATACTGAGGGGTTCAATCGCATTGCGGTATTACCCCAAGATGGTGGCGCCACGAGTAAACTGGTGAGTGAGATGGTGAGCCGAAGTCTCGAGGCTACCCGGGACCTCTATGTTGTTCATTCCTCCAGGACACGTGGTTTGGTCGAATCCCTGGGTCTTCCCAAGGATGCTGATTCTGCTGCCTTGCGGTCGGCTTCTGAGGTCTTGGGCGCCCAGTTCGTCTTGTCCGGTTTTGTGGATGAGTCGGAAACGGGTTTTCTAACTTGGACTGGGACCTTGATGCAGCGAAACGGAGCCCGCCGAAGGTTGCGGGCATCGGGGCAGAACCCCCTCATTCTGGCCGATGCCATTGCTTCCTATTGTTTGAAGCTCCTGGGCTCCTCCGAAATGCCCTTGCCCTCATCCGAATTCTATTCCACCAATCTCAACGCCAACTTTCTCTACAGTTATGGGAATGAGTTTCTTGACGAGGGGAATATCAACGCCGCCCTGCCCATGTTTGCCAAGGCGCTCGAGGCTGATGCCGGATTTTATTGGGCCGAAGCCAAGCTCGCTTTATGCCAGTTCAAGAACGGGAACCGCGGCGAGAGTGAACGGGTTCTCAAGGACCTGATTGATTCCCCGGATGTGCATCTCAACCCTCGCCTGATGGTGACCTGCTTCCAATACCTCGCTCAAATCTACCGGGCCAAGGGAGATTTGGAAACGGCTGTTCATTACCTGGAGGAAGGCAAGCGAGTGTGCGGACGCCATGAGCTTCGGGACAGTCTCGGTTATCTCTTTTCCCTGGAGGCGGTTATCTATGCCGACATGAACCGGCTGGAGGAGGCCCGGGCCGCGGCGGAGAAAGCTGAGGAAATTCACCACGAGGCCTCCGATTATCTCGGCCAGATTCGCAACCTTTCCTTTCAGGTTTTCATGGCCGGGTGGAGCAACGACATGGAAGTGGCACGGGCAAAATTGGATCAGGCCATGGTGCTGGCCCAGGAGCATGGTCTGGATGGCCAGCGGGCAATGCTCTTGAGAACCGAAGCTTATTTGGACTTATTCGCACCGGCCACGAGTATCGAGGAATTCACCCTGGAAAAACTGCAAAAGGCCCGTGAGATCCAACTCCGAATCGGCGAAGAAAATCAGGTTCTCGACACTGAATATTTTATTGCTCGTTACTACTGGGTCCAGGAGGACATTGAAAAGTCTCGAGTTCTGGCCCATCAAGTATTGCACAAAGCCAGGAAAAGCGGGATCGATCGCATGGAAATCAAAGCCTCCATCCTTCTGGCCGACCTGGCCATGACGACCCATAAACCCGAGGAGGCCGAACTTTACCTGATTCCTCTATTAGAGGGTAAGAGCGAACCTTCCGGGCATACACAACGCTTGGTCTATAGCCGGCTCTGGAATGTGCTGGCAAGCCGGAAATCTTATGTGAAAGCCGGGGAGTACCTCAAAAAGTTCATTGCCCTTGCCGAACGAAACCAGAATTTGAAAAGCCTTTCCAACGGTTACAATAATCTAGGAGAACTGTACGAAAGGCAGGGACAGTACGATCTTGCTCACCAACATTATGAAGAGTCCTTGAGCCTGAAAAGGAAAAACAACGATTCGAGCGGCATGGCTTGGACCTTGAGAAACATGATAATGCTGTTCATCAAGCAAGACAATCTCGATAAGGCCGAAGAGATGATGGCAGAGCTTCATGGACTCGACTCCCATGCTTTTCAAACCCGGCTCGTTCTGGCTCGTCTCGAATATGAACGGGGAAGGTTCTCGTCATCCCTGGATATTTTGACGGAATGCCGGACTGAAGGCAGAGATACGGGACGATGGCATGAACAGCTGGAAGAACATTACCATCTTTACCTTCAGGCCCATGGGGAAAGCCGATATCTAAAGCTTCCGGAACAGTTTGGAAACTACTGGTTCTAGTTTTTTCTTGACAGGTCCACTCGAGAGGTTCTAATAATCTAACTTGACCTTGGTGGGGGTATTGTCATTTTTTCCTACTGAAGAGAGAGTATTTACTAGATACTTTCGCGATGGATGGAGTATATACGACGATTTATTTACCTTCGCACAGGAATATCTAAATATTGCCTTATTCAAAGGCTGGGGGCTTTAATGAAAATGCAACTCGTTCTTCTGTTCCTCATTCTTAACGCCATATCCGTTGTTGCACAACCGGATATGGATGAAGATATTCCCGATGGGGCGTCAACCCTCTCGGAAACCCTTGCAAACGGGGTGAACTATTATGTCTATGTTCCACTGCTTTCCGGCAGCGCTACGCTACGGTTGGACAATTTGTCCCAATTACCCAACAACATACTGTTATTTGGTGATGACGGACAAGGAAATAGGGAAAGGCTCGTGCTCGAAGTCAAGGAACAGAGCACATATATCCTGATGGAATCCAAGCTTCGTAATTTCATGCACCTGTACCTGGTTTCCCTGCAACCCTTTCACGTTCAAGCGGAAAAACCGCTCAATGTCATGGGTGTAAGGACCCGCCATTTTACAACCGTCACCCCCAGCAGGAATATGAACCTGGTGTTGGTGGAGAATGCCATGGGCAAGGCTATCGTGGTTGGCGTGACCCCGGACGGGGTAGCCCATTATCCCGTTTACGGCTACAAATTTGGGACCTATGACGCTCGTGCCCGAACCATTACCCGACCCAATGGTACCACCTACGGAATTCCGGAGCGCTGAATTTTCTCGGGTTACCCCATAAGGGGAACCTGAAAACTGACCGGGGCGTCGCTTCATTCCAAGACACCTGTCCGACAGGTTTTCCTGCCGGCGTCCCGGCCTTCACTCGCCCCATGGAGATTGGTGAAATAAGTGGCCAATCCGTCTTGTTCCTTAAGTTGTGGAGACGGCAGGTATCAGGCTTGTTGCCGGGAAATGGGTTCTTCCAATATCGAATATGGGTTCTTCCAATATCAAATATTGAAAAGTGACGAAGATTCGGGTGCATGCTCGTTATATTATCAAGAGGGTGGCAGGTAGGGAGGTAGTACCATGAACAAGCGTATTCTTTTAGTGATTCCGGTCGCACTCGCTTTTCTTTTCCTTTTTTTTGAGCCCAAATCACAGGTGCAGGAAGTAAGGTCGAACCTCTCACCCGAAAATAAATTTGAGGCCCGGTTCCTAAATGCTCGGAAACGCTGGGAATATGAACAGATGCTTTTGAGGAATCCCGTCACCGGTGTTATTCCCCGGGGTATCTTCCGGCAAGAACGTGACTTTGCGGCACGAGCACCCGTACGGAAAAGGCGCGGCAAGACCAATGCCTTTGTTCCCCGAGGTCCAGGAAATATGGGGGGCAGGACACGAGCCATTGCTTTTGATCATGCCGATACCACGAGTGGGACCCTGTTGGCCGGGGGAGTGACCTCCGGTGTGTTCCGCACAACTGACCGGGGCTTATCCTGGACCAAGGTTTCCCCTTCCGATGCCATTCACAGTGTTACCTCCATTGTCCAGGACCCCACCAACACCGATGTATGGTATTACGGGACCGGTGAGATCCTCGGATTCAACGGCCGTTGGGGTGACGGGATCTGGAAATCTACCAACGGCGGCCTCGAGTGGGCCCAACTCGCTGCCACCGCCTCGGCCAATCCTGAATTTATCGACAATTCTTTTGACTTGATCCACCGGCTCGCGGTCGACCCGGCCACTGGAAATGTCTATGCAGCCGTTCACCGCAATATTTTTCGTTCCGCGGACGGAGGCGCCTCCTGGGATCCCGTCCTCACAACCCAAACTCCCATTTCTGTTCTTTCAGGTCAAACCGACATTGTCATCAACTCCTCCGGAACTCGTTTCTATGCCGCATTTCACGGTAAGACGTTCGATAACATGGCCGGGTTGTGGACCTCTACCACCGGTAATAACGGGAGTTGGTCCAAAATCGCGGGTGTAGGATCGTTTGATACGCCCTTGGGTTGGGCTCGCCCGGATGATTATGGCCGCATCGTCATGGCATTGGCACCCTCCGAAGAAAACCTGCTCTACATTCTCTACGACAACGATCATAAGAACGATTGTGAGGAAGGAAGCGAAGAAAAACCCGAGGCTGACTTGTTCCTTTTCGATAGTGATTCAGGGGATTGGACCGATTTGAGCCAAAACCTTCCCGATGTCCCGGGACGTTGTACACCGGGCAATGACCCCTTCGCGATCCAGGGTGGTTATGACCTGGTTATTGCCGTGTCCCCCACGGATGCCAATCTGGTTTTCATCGGCGGCACCAATCTCTATCGTTCCTCCAACGGATTTGCCAACGGTTTAGGTACTCAGCGGATTGGTGGTTACCGGAATTCGAATTCCTACCAGCTCTATGCCAATCACCACCCTGATATCCATATGCTGGTTTTCGACCCCCTGGATGCCGATAAATTGGTGTGCGGCAGTGATGGCGGAATTCACGAGGCTTTTGCTCGTGATACTCCAGCCTTTTGGACCAGTCTCAACAACGATTACATCACTTTTCAGTATTACAAAGTGGCCCTTTCCCCTCAGGCCGGTGACACACGCGTACTCGGTGGGGCCCAGGATAACGGGACAACCCTGGGCCGGTCAGGCAAGAGCCAGGAAATGATATTCGGGGGGGACGGGGTGTCGGTGGGTATTGGTGATGACCTGATTTCCGGCACCACGGTCACTGAAGTTTATTATCTGGGAGCTCAACTCGGCCAATTTTTTCGACTGAAAAACAACTATGAGGGCATCAAACCCGAGGGGAGCGGTGAGGGGTTGTTCATAACATTATTCCTCCTCGATCCAGATAATACGGAATTCCTTTATTATGTCGATGATAACCATCTGTACCGAACGGACAATGCTTCGACAGTAGGCTCCGGGGGATGGACCGAGATGACCGGTGTAGCCGAAGCAGTAGGCCGTTTGGACGAAGAAACACCCTTCAAGGTATCGTCCCTGGCCGTAACTCGCGGACCATATTCCTCCGGAAGCAAACTCTATTTCGGTGATAATTTCGGTAGGGTTTTCCGTTTGGACGACCCTCAAGGCGCCAGTCCCGCCACGATTCCCACCAACATCACCCCACCAGGTGTGGAACTGACTCCAGGAACGGTTGTCAGCGCCCTGGCCGTGGACCCAACCGATGATTCCGTACTGATGGCCGTCTATTCCAATTTCGGGGTACCCGGCATCTTTGTTACCCTCGATGGTGGTACTACCTGGTCCGGGGTACAGGGGAACCTGGAGCTTCCCGCCAAGCGGGCCGCCGCTATTGCCAACGTCAACGGCAAACCTGTGTTCTTTGTCGGCACCACCGTGGGACTATGGCGGACCGATCAATTGGATGGGACAGCCACCGTCTGGGAACGAGATGGCGCAGACTCCATTCAATACGCTTTGGTTTCCTCTCTGGCCTTGCGCCCCGAGGACAACACCCTCCTGGCGGGTACCTATGGAAACGGCATGTTTACCACTGTGCTCGGGGTTTCGGACGCCGCGGACCAGAACTTATTCCTTCCTGATATTCGCTCCGATGATGCCGGAGCCGATACCCTGGTAGGTATTCTCAATCCCAGTGATGAGCTCGTCTCATTCGATATTTTCGCCTTCACCGGAACCGGTGAGTTACTGGGCCGTTCCACTTTGGTAGACGAACTGGCCCCCCATGCCCTTGCTCGATTCAGTGTCAAGGACGCCTTCCCCGATGTGTTTGACAATATCGATTGGATTCAGGTCGGAAGTAAGGGGGAGTTGACCGTTTATGCCGAGTTGATGGATGGGGAAACCCATTCCGCCTACGGAGCTTCCCAGTTAGCGGAACGGGTTCTCATGCCCCATATCGCCAAGAACACCGCCAGTTTCGAAACTGTATTGAGTGCAGTCAACGGCAGTTCCCAAACTGTGGCCTGCACCTTGACCGAACATCCCGACAACCAGGTCTTCTCCCTTGACGACGCCGCGGGACCCTTTTCCCGGTCCAGTAAACCCATTACCGAATTCCTCGGTGATGATCTTCGTGGCGGTCCCGATCTCTGGGCTCAATTGGACTGTTCCGAGCGGGCAATCGCCGCCATGGAATTTTTCACTAGGATCCCGGCACGGACCCAGCAAGCCGCCCTCGGGTTGGGCAACCAACGTGGCCGTACCCTCAACTTCCTGCATGTGGCCACCGATACCAATAGGTTCTGGACCGGCATGGTCTACATCAATAGTGATCAGGTAACCGTTACCGCTACTGAGACCTACTACGATGTGGATGGTAATTTACTGGCAACCCATGAGGAAACCCTTTCACCAGATGAGAAAATAACCCTGCTGTTCGATTTTCAAAACCAGGAAAGGGTACCCACGGGGACAGCCTGGACCCGGGTAATCGCGGATGGTGATCTCATCGGTTACGAGCTGTTTGGCTCACCGGGTATTTCCAGTGACGACACCTTTACCGGTCTTCAGGGCAACTATGGCGGAGCCCAGATTCTGGATTATCCCCATTTCATTTCCAATGAGGCCGAGTTCACCGGTGTCGTTGCCCTCAATCTCGGAGATGTTCCGGCTGATATAAGTTTTACCGCTTATGCCGCGGACGGCACTCAACTGGAGACTGTCACCATCGAGAATGTACCGGCGAGGACCAAACTGGCTCGGGTCCTGACCAGCCTCTTCTCCGATGAGCGTACCTTTCGGGATGGTGCCTGGATACGGGCATCCACCACCGGTTCGGAATGGGCCGGTTTCCTTCTTTGGGGAGATAAGGGCAGTAATCGCCGGTTCCTCTCCGGGCTGAACGCGGTGGCCCGCTAGTAGCGTATTTTCCGGTACAGATCCCCCGGAGCCGGAGCTCCGGGGCTCGCTCAAGCTGCCAGGCAACAGCCGAACATGATCGCCCGGCCACCACTCACATTCACGATCTGTTCGTTGGAAGCCCGGAGAATACCGGCACCCAAGGCCTTGCCGAAAAGAGCGGGAACGCAGCCGACGACAGTCATCGGCCTACTGCAAAGTCTGTTTTCTTCCACGCCGTAGACGATATCGAATTGGGATTGATCGATGAAACGTTGTGCGATGAAAAACCGCCCATTGTCAATTGCCTGCAACCAATCATCCCGGTGTGCAGTTCGTCCGACAAGTGAGCCAACTCCACGGCCACCGCTCGCCGGTTTTAAAATCCAGTCATCGGGTTGGTCGAGAAGCGCCGCACGGATCTTGCCGTCATCCGCCCTGAAGGAGGGTATGAGGTAGGGTCTCAATTGCCGGTATTTCGTTTCATCCATCAGGTCGCCCATGATTTGTTGATCCCACAACACAGCCAAAATTCGCTTGTCATGTATGAGCAACTGGCCACGCATATCGTTCAATAAAATAGGGTCACAGACGATTTGGTCACGTACCTCAGGTGTTAAATCCAGGAGTTCGCTACGGTCCAATTCCGTAATTATCTTCGAGACCGGGTGGCGTCCTACATAAATGCGACCATCGGCCTGGCGTAAACCGCCAGGATTCACCGTTACCAAAGGCCTGCCCTCGACCAGGTCCCAGATTTCATCGCCAATCTCCGACTTCTGAACAAGGGCAAGAATGCCGCCGTCGTCCGGCCCCAAAATCATCTCCTGATCCAGAGAGATGGGATCGCGAACTCCATAAACCGCAGAAGACGCCTTGTTCAACTGAAAACTGGCCATGATCCCGTTTGCCGGGAAACGGCAGTTGATTTCACAAAACCGCGGCAGCATGTCCCGGTCAATGACAAAATCCGGACGTGCCGTATGGAAGCGGTAAGGTCGTTGCCCGGCTTTGAGCGTTAATTCATGAAGATCAGCCGGTAGGTCGAAATATCGCTGGATGCGTTTATCTCGCGGATAGGCATTAACCACTGTTGTTCCAGCCTCGAGAAGTGTATTTGTCGCGGACAGCAAATCCTCATGGTTTGCTTGCGACATAATACCGGGTAGGCAGCTGATTTCCTTTACGGTCCAATAGGTTTTAGGTGCCAGTTTGGAAAAAGTCTCAAAAAACCTGGATTTATAGTTTAAGTATGACTCCGCGTCGAGCCCTTCAGGCGAAAATTGGCATATCATGCTTCCCCTCTCGAATAGTGCGCCTTGATCGCCCGCATGCAATCCGCTTTGTTGGATATATATGCCAATACGGTTTCGGTTATATCCTGGTCACCAAACTCCTGCTCCGTAGCCCGGGCATAATTGCGAACGGCCTCGAGGGCGTGGCTGAAATGACGTGTTTCGGTGCCGTTACAATGGACCGAGATCCAGGCAAGGTTCCTGGCATGGGAGCGACCTTCGGGCTCGAAATATCGGTTCGCCCATGTTTTAAACATGGGTAGGATATACTCTACCTCACAGTGGGTATAGATTTCGTGCACGAGGGTAATCATGAGCCCGAGCCAAATATCGGAATGATGCAGGCTTTTCCGATCTCGCCATTCTTTGAAAGCCCGCGCTTCACTCAACAAATAACGGTGCCCCAACCAATCGTCACCTTCGCAGTAATAGGTTGCCATATTGTAAAAGAGATCCGCATGCAGAATACCGGAACCAACAGCCAAATCCTCATCCGTGATACGATGCAACGAGGCAATGGTATTGAGTAACAGGGTCCCCTGGGCAGTGTTTTCGGGTTTAAGAGCCATGGCGCTTATCCGATTGGTTTGCCCTGAAACACACATTGCGGAATTGTTGGTCATGTTCCAGCTACGGAAAAAAGTACGACGTTCATCAACAGACCCACGTCTCCCTGTGACGGTTTTAAAGCAGTCTTCTATTTCTTGAATATTCGCCCTGGCAGCCTCGAACCCTGCGCGAAGACCAGCCCTCAGAGAAATATCGGGCACCGCCTCCAACTCCGGCATTGCGATCTGACCAATTGATTTCAACTCCGCTACTTCCTCCATTTTGCCATCCTTTAATAAAAAATATGTGTCATGTTACACTGAATCTGGTTTTTAACATATTTTCCCTTTATTTGGTATATTAGAGTTGTTGGTTGCAGGAGTTTGATTGGTTGAATACTTTTAGATGGGATTTCATCTTCTGAAAAAAAGAAATCAGATGATCTTCTATCCGGATTCTCATACAAGGTTGTGTTTATGGATAGGCTCCGATATGAATAGCGCGAAATCTTTTGTGTCTTTTTTGACTAAATGGGCTAGAATCCAGTGGCATTATCGGAACTTGAAGGCCCGTCATGACCCGGATTCATAGACTCTATGGGAGCCACGTACCGTCACATGGAAGATAACTGGTGTTTTTGATCTCACCGGGTCACGGGTTATTGGAAGGTTTTTGGACGGTTTATTTTTGTGAGACCGCAGGCCTTTGCGTGTCTCCGCAAGGTCCGGTCCAGGGCACGGCGGTCGATTTTTTTGCCTGCCTCTTGCCAAATATTTTTTATCACCAGCCCTTCCGGGGTTGCCCTGCCCTCCAGGCGACCAACGAAATGGCCGTGGTGTAGGAGCGGGCAGACATACCAGCCCCAGCGGCGCAGGTGGGCCGGTTTGTAGACTTCCCAGATATATTGGAACCCGAAGATGAGTTCAACCAGTTTGCGGTCCCAAATGAGGGGTTCTAGTGGGCCGAGGATGCGAAGGTGATCGTCCGGTTGGGAAAAAACCCGTTGGGAAATGTTTTTTTCGGCAAGATAGCGGCGGCTGGAACCCTCTACCACGACTTCCTCGAGCAGGCCTTCCGCGATCAGGTCATGGGGAAGTGATGAGGTACGGGTCTCTTCCAATAGACACCACTGTGGTCCGCCGGCGCGAGAGAGCAGGCCTGCCGCGGAAACCCGCTCCAAGAGAGCCCATGGGGCAAACCCTCCGGATGTGGGATGGGTTATACCATTAAAAGCCCGTTCGGGAATATCATAGCTTTTTTCCCGGGAATTATAGCGTCCGGCGACGACGACCCTACATTGGGTCCACAAAATCTCTACGGCCATGCGCGCCAGTTTCCCAGTTCCCTTCCAACCGTTCCATTCCAGGGGCTCCACGGATCCGTGATCCGTCAGGTCGGCTACAGTGACCGGGCCGTGGGCTTCAATTTCCCGGTAAACCGCCTCGGTTACTTCCCGGGGCACCCGCTTCAATCGTTCGGTCATGCGCCACCAGGGTACCTCACCGGACCGGATACGGTAGTAGGGGAATGCTTCCGGGCGCATGAGACAGCGTTCCTTGGCGAAATGTTCGAAAGCCCGACCCGGGAAGAGCAGGTTATAAAGATCACCACAACGGTATTTCTCTACTCGTGCAAGGGCTACCATGTCCGGGCTGGTGCCCATGGGGCTCAAGGGATCCAACTGGATACAGCGCAGGTGATCCAAAAGGGCAGCCAACCCCTCCGGAGTGGCCTTGTAAGCAAAATGGTTCAAGCCGAGTCGGTCGAGCAGATAGGTTCGTGCCTGTTCCGGGGAAATTCTAATCACGTTGGCCTCGTTTCATTCCCGAAGTTCAAGTTGGACGGGACAATGATCGGAACCCAAAACCTCGGGCTGGTGTCCCACGTTGCTAACCCGATCCGCGAGGGACTCGTCTACACACTGGTAGTCGACCCGCCAGCCCACGTTCCGTTCCCGCACGCCCTTGCGGTAGCTCCACCAGGTATAGTGACCGCCTTCCTGCCCGTACCGGTCCCGGAACACGTCGCGAAAACCTGCTGCCAGGAACCGGTCCATCCAAACCTTTTCTTCAGGGAGGAAGCCGGGATTTTTGCGGTTGCCGCCTGGGTTGGCCAGGTCGATGTCGCGATGGGCAATGTTGTAATCACCGGAGAGAATGACCGCCTTTCCTTGGGCCTTGAGGTCGAGTAGCGCTCCCAGCAGGTGATCACAGAGGGTTAACTTGAAATTGAGCCGGCTCAAATCGTGACGGGAATGGGGAAGGTATCCGTTGACCAGGGTGTAATGGGGGAAATCCAGGAACAAGAAACGCCCTTCCCGGTCGATTTCCGGGATGCCGAGCCCGTAGCGCACGTTTTGTGGTTCTTGTCGCGAGAAAACGGCTACCCCGCTGTAGCCCTTCTTTTCCGCACAATGCCAAAAGGAATGGTATCCTTTCGGATGGAGTAGGGCCGGTTCCAGTTGCTCGGGATTGGCTTTTACCTCCTGAAGGGAGACCACATCAGCTTTCTGCTGTGCAAACCAGGACTCATACCCCTTCCGTGCCGCAGCACGTATGCCGTTCACATTCCAAGACAAGAGTTTCATCACATTCCTCGGGAGCCGGTATGAAGAAAACAAGACTCGACCACGAACTGGTCAAGCAGGGTTTTGTCTCGGATATGGATGAGGCAAAGCGCTGGATCATGACCGGCCTGGTCCTGGTCGAGGACCAACCTCTGGATAAACCAGGGACTCTTATTAAACCCGATTCCAAGATCAGAATCAAAAAAAAAACGGGCCGGTTTGTGAGCAGGGGTGGAGAAAAGCTGGCAGCCGCCCTTCTGGCATTCCAAATACCGGTGCTGGGACGGCTTGCCTTGGACCTGGGTGCATCCACGGGTGGATTCACGGATTGCCTCCTGCAGGAGGGAGCCCGCAAGGTTTACGCTGTGGATGTAGGTACCAACCAACTGGTCTATCGTCTGAGGTCGGACCCTCGAGTCGTTTGCTTGGAACGGACCCATGCCCGGGATCTCAACCGGGAGTTGGTTCCCGAACCCATCGAGCTCCTGGTGTCCGATGTTTCCTTCACCAGTTTGACTTATGTTCTGCCCTATACCTTCGGGCTGTTGGCCCCGGACGCAGATGCGGTCTGTCTTTTCAAACCCCAGTTCGAGGCGCCCCGAGAAAAGGTGGCACCGGGGGGATTGGTTGATGAAAAAGATGCAGCAACTGCGCTCCTGAGTTTGGAAGTCTGGCTCCATGAACGGGGCATCCCCCTTTTAGGTAAGATGAAGAGTCCGGTCAAGGGCCGTGAAGGCAACCAGGAATTTTTGATCCGGATCAAACCCCCAACCCGGGTATGACCCACCAAGTCACCAAGGTGCGTAGACGTGGGGGATTTTCAAGTAAGGCTTGATGAATTGGCCAAACCGGACAGTTCCCAGCCCAGGTTTTTAATTACTCCTCCGAACGTGACCCGGTTTATCCATTCCTCAATATTATCGAAAAATGAGCCGATTCTGTTGCCCGCGCTTAAATGGCGCACTTTCCCATCTTTGAGCTTTGGCCTTTACGGTGGTAAGATGTTGTCCGGATAGGTGAAGACGATTTGCTGAGGTGAACAGGTGGCAGGCAAGGAAAAAGAGAATGGGGTGGTTGGTGAAGCTTCGACAGGTGCTCGGGCTTCCAATTTTGTGCGGGCAATTATTTTAGAAGACTTAAAGACCAATAAACACGAAGGGCGGGTAACGACCCGGTTTCCACCGGAACCGAACGGCTACTTACATATCGGCCATGCCAAGGCTATCTGTCTCAATTTTGGGCTGGCGAAAGAATTCCAGGGTCAATGTCATTTGAGGTTCGATGATACAAACCCGGAAAAAGAGGATATGGAATATGTAGCCTCCATCAAGCATGATGTGAGCTGGTTGGGTTTTGACTGGGGGGAGAACCTTTTTCACGCTTCAGATTACTTTGAGCAGTTGTACGGCTTTGCCGAGGGGCTTATCAAAGAGGGCAAAGCCTATGTGTGCAGCCACAGCGAAGAAGAGATCCGCACCTATCGCGGTACGGTCACCGAACCGGGCAAACCAAGTCCCTACCGTAATCGTTCTGTAGAAGAAAACCTGGACCTGTTCCGGCGCATGCGGGCAGGGGATTTTCCCGATGGTCTACACGTACTTCGTGCCAAAATCGATATGGCCTCTGCCAACATGAAAATGCGGGACCCTCTATTGTACCGCATTCGCCACGCTACCCATTATCGTACCGGCGATGATTGGTGTATCTACCCCATGTACGACTTCGCACATTGTTTGTCCGATGCCATCGAGGGCATTTCCCATTCCATTTGTACCCTGGAATTCGAAAATAATCGGGAGTTGTACGACTGGATATTAGACGAAGCGCCCGGAGTCCCTTTCCGTTCCCATCAATACGAATTTGCCCGCCTCAACCTCAACTACACCATCATGAGTAAACGGAAACTATTGCAATTGGTAGAAGGGGGTTATGTGGACGGTTGGGACGATCCGCGCATGCCCACTATTGCGGGAATGCGCCGTCGTGGCTACACGCCCGAGGCGATTCGTGACTTCTGCGACCGGATCGGAGTGGCCAAGGCCAACAGCGTGGTAGACATCGCCCAACTCGAGTTTAGCGTGCGCAATGATCTCAATCAGGGGGTTCCCCGGGTGATGTGTGTCCTGCAACCTCTTCGGGTTGTGATCGAAAATTATCCCCAGGACAAGGTCGAGGACTTGGATGCCGCTTATTACCCCCATGATATTCCCCGGGAAGGTTCACGACTGGTTCCCTTTTCCCGTGAGCTCTTTATCGAACGTGACGATTTCAACGAGGACCCACCCAAAGGTTTTTTCCGGTTGGCCCCAGGTCGCGAGGTCCGCTTGCGCCATGCCTATGTCATTAAGTGCGAACAAATGATTCGAGACAAACAAACCGGTGAGCTGACCGAGTTACGCTGTACCTATGATCCTGATACCAGGGGTGTCAAACCCAAAGGGCGCAAGGTAAAGGGTACGATCCACTGGGTTAGTGCCGCCCAAGCCGTCCCCGTTGAGGTACGCCTTTACGATCGATTGTTCCTTCACGAACGGCCCGATGGCGACAAGAATAGTGACTTTAAAGACCACCTCAACCCGAAATCGCTCCAAGTGGTTTCGGGCCTGGCAGAACCCAGCCTGGCCGGCGATGATCCCGACAGCTTCTACCAGTTCGAGCGATTGGGTTTCTTCCGCGGCGATCCGGTGACCTCCAAAAAGGGGGCCTTGGTTTTCAACCGCACCGTTCCCTTGCGCGATTCCTGGGCTCGGACAGCGACACCTGGTACCGGGCGTACCACCGGAAAGCCGGTAGCCCCCACAAAACCTGCGGAAATCTCCCCCATCAAACCCGAGCAGCCTGTAATAACCAAAAGGCTCGAGGGCGATGCAGCCATTAAATTTGAGCAGTATCTGAAGCAAGGCCTTTCCGAAGGGGACGCAGTCATTCTGGCGGCTGAGCCTGATCTGGCGGCCTGTTTCGAAGATGCCGTAAGCGTGCATAACAACCCACGAGCTGTAGCCAACTGGATTGTCAATGAGTTGGTGCGGGAATTGAAAGGAAGAGAGATGAAGACCCTTCCTTTCGGCGGTGCCGAATTGGGACATCTGGTGTCCTTGATAGATGATCACACCATTTCCAGTAAAATTGCCAAGGATGTCTTTACCACCATGATTTTAGAAGGTGGTGATCCCAGGGAGATCGTGGACCGGAAAGGCTTGCGCCAAATGACCGATGTCTCCGAATTGGAGTTGATCGTGGACAGGCTGATCACGGAGAATCCCGATACAGTGGCCCGTTTCAAAGGGGGCAAGAAAAACCTTTTGGGTTTCTTCGTGGGTCAGGTCATGAAGCAGACACAGGGGAAAGCCAATCCCCGGTTGGTCAACCAACTGCTCCAAAGCAAGCTATCCTAACCAACCAGGGAATATAAAACAAGCACGCTACCCAGGACCAGGCCCCCGGGAACAAGGAAGAACACAGCCCAATGAATGATCGGTGGTTGAGTTAGCCCAAGTTTCGCACCGCCTGTTTATTTTTGGGGACCGTTGAGAGACCAGTCGTAATCCAGGTAGACCAACTTGTCTGGTTGCCAGCCGGCCAGATCTTCCCGGTAACTTTGGATAAAGGCGATGACCCCCTGTTTTCCGCCCCAGTCCTCACCGAACCATTTGAAAATCTTGGAAAGGTGATACTTGCGGTTTTCGGGATCGAACCGGTTCTTACCCGTGTCGTTGAGGAAATTGCGGGTATTTTCCTCCATGAGGCTGGTCACATTTGCGCCGGTAATCAGGGTGGGCGCCAAATCGGGGCAGGAGACAGAGGCACAGTTGATGAGAAAATGGATGCGGTTATCAAGGGGCCTGAGATACTGGTTCTCGATGGAGTCCAGGGTCACTTCTTTGCCGGCAAATGTCCATTTCGTCCTTTTGAAAAAGCCGAACAGGGGGCTTATCTTGCGAACGGAATCCACGGGCCAGGACCGGGAGACACCCAGGATTGTAAACACATTATAGGTATTGGCCAACAAGGCGATTTTTTCGTTTTTATCGGTGATGGTTTCCAGGTTGATGGAGGCCACGAAGGTCTCGAACCGTTCCAGTTTTGCGATGAGGTCCGGTGTCTGTTTGAGCCGGGCGTAGTCAACCCTTCCCCCCTTCTCGACAATTTCATCGTAGACGGTCTGTACGCCCGCGTAAACAGTATCGATCTCGCCGGCATCCGCGGGGTTGGGAGTTGGCAAGGTAAAAAAAATCAACCAGAGCAGGTTCAAAACGACCTCCTTCTCTTTTCACGTCATCATGGTGAACAGTTCGTGGGCCAAATCAATTCCTTACTCTTATAGAAAAGATTTGAGAATAGCTCTATAATGCCTTTGATCCGGGATCCTGATTCCCGGTACACCATTCAGGAGGAAGAGCTATGAACAGGAAAGGAGATTGGGCCGTCATCACGGGTGGGGGCACGGGTATCGGCCGCGCCCTGGCTATCCACCTGGCCGAAAATGGGTGGCACGTCCTGGTGGTGGGCCGCCGGGAAGAACCCCTTCGTCAAACAAGGTCCGCCAACCCTGACCTGATCCGGATCGCGGTCGCGGATGTGAGCACGGACATTGGACGACACGCCATTGCCGATGCGGTTCCCCAACAAGATCATGTCGGCCTGCTGGTCCATAACGCGGGCATGCTCCTGCCCGTCACCCCCTTGAAAGATATAGAAAAAGAGGCCTGGCGAACCCACATGGCCACCAATTTGGACGGGCCACTCTTCCTGACACAGGTCCTACTCCCCCGGATGACACGGGGTTCCCGTATCCTGCACATCTCCTCGGGCGCCGCCCACGAGGCCTATCGCGGCTGGGGCGCCTACTGCACTTCCAAGGCCGCCTTGAACATGGTTTATCGCGTCCTGGATGCCGAACTCAAATCATCAGGAATACGGGTGGGCAGCGTCCGGCCCGGCGTGGTGGACACACCCATGCAGGACCAGGTTCGCGATGTACCCGAAAGCGTGTTTCCCGACCTTCCCCGGTTTATTGCACTCAAAGAGGACGGGAACCTGGAACCTCCCTCACGGGTGGCCCCTTTTCTTGCCTGGCTCCTCACGGCAACCGATGATGAGGAATTCAGCGGAGGGGAATGGGATATCCGGGACCCGGACAAGTGATTTGGGGAGCCCCTCACGGATTGAGGCATAGGGTTTACGCAATGGTCCCCCGAGGGGCCCTCTTTTCACCATATCCCAGGTTGCCCCATCCCATTTAACCAACCTTTTTTTCTTCTTTTCCCGAGCTTGAGCCGCAAATTCGGAGTGCTCATCAGCAAGGGCCGTTTTGCCAATGTAGAAAAAATCATAAAGGAATACCAGCCGGCCATGGTTTTGGTACACGAAAACCTGGGCACCATTTCGGGTTTTGACCTGGCCGGTACCATCGCCAAACATACCCGTGAGGACTACTGTCTCATGGTAATGGGTAGTGAAAAGAACCAAGCGGTGAAAAAGACCCGGGCCGTTGCAGCGGGCGCCTTCGACTACCTGGTCGTCGAACCCTTCCACATGCTGCCCGTCTTCAAGCAGGTCGTAGGTCTCATTGGTTGAGGAAACCGTGACCCACCCCTGCTTTCAGAATAATTGCGTGCCGTATTTCGCAATTTTGTTCCCTTTTTGGGCTTCTGAATCTCCGGCCGAAATTGTAGAATGAGCCCATGATGAGGTGGTGATTCATGGAATCAACTCTTCCCACTCCTTTTTTCGAGGAGGAAATCGGGAGCCAGAGTTTTTTACGGGTAGCAAAAAGGCGCACAGAACAATAACAACTGTGTTCGTCTTTCCCTTCCATTCCGACTCCTGATTGACTATGATGAGATCAGGCTTGTCTCCACAGCCGATTGACTAAAAACGAGGCAGAAAAAAATGGAACCCATAAAAAAACTAGTGCTCCCAATCGTAGTAGTCGCAATGATATTGGCTTGTGGCGGACCCATCCAGGAAACGGAAATGGTGGGTTATGAAAAAGGCCAGAAACGAATGGAATATCTTTCCAAGATCTATGCTGGCCAGGATGGTAAGGGTTATCGTCTGGAAACACATATCAAATACAGCAAGGGTGCCGCGGACCAGATGGAATCCATCAAAACGGAATACCTAAATAAAGATTTTTCATTGAATCGGGTGGAAAAAAAGCTGATTAGGAACAAGGTGGTCTCTGAAACCAGAATCCACCTGGAGGGCAACCAGTTGGTTCTGTGGAAAAAACAGGGAGATATGGACCCGGAAGAAAAAAAGGTGTCCGTGAATCTTCCGGTCTTCAGTAACATTCACCCCTTGCTCTATGTGAAGGAACTCACCAAACCCGGAGCGGAAAAGAGCTATCCTGTATTTCAGGAGCAGGAATTGGATGTGAGACCGATGACCGTAAAATATATTGGTCCCAAAACTATCGTTGAGGGTGGGAAGAACTACACCTGTATCCACTTCAAGATGTCAACGTTGAGAAACCCCAAACTCTTCGATGACTATTTCGTGGATCCAAAGACCAAGGAAATCATCAAAATCAGCTCAGGCGATCTTCAGTTCGTAACTACCAGGTGACACTCCGTGTAGGGCTGGGCGATTCTGCCCAATACCCTTAGACAACCTTGACATAAATCACAGTCGTAGAGAGGGGGCAGTGCTGTAGGATTTCATCGATCTTGCCGAGAGATGCTCGGACTCGAGTAGTTCATGAGGCAGTTTTTAACTCGGCCGTTGTTTCAGCGCGATTCCTTCATTCTCACGACCACCACGGTCATGTCATCATCGTTATTCCTGCCGCCGGCATGGGCATCGCAATGCTCGAAGAGGCTAAGGGCTACTTCTTCGGCAGGAGGCAAGAACCGGCAGATCCGAATGAGGGCATGTTCCAAAGCGGTTCTTCCCCAAGGAACCATCTTGTGATCGAATCGTTCGTGAAACCCGTCGCTGAGTAAGATGAGGTAATCACCGCCTTCAAAAGCGATATCCGTGGTTCGGACCGTGATTTCTTTGAAAAACCCCAGGGGAGGACCTTTCATGACCAGGGGAATGAGTTTCTTCTCCCCGGTCCGGAAATGGTAGGGAAAGGGCATACCGGAAAAAGCTAGTTGAGCGCGCCGCCGCGGGACATCCAAGACGACGAGTCCAAGGCCCATCCCCATGCTTCGCTCTCGCAGGGACTGTTTCAATCCCCTGTTCAACTCGAGAACCATTTCAGCGGGTTCGTGCAAGGCGTGGGCAGCCCGCACGGTTGCACCCATCTTGATCATGCCCACCACCAGGCCCGCGGCCAGACCGTGACCCGTGGCATCACCGACCGCAACACCATGACGGCCGTCACCCAGCTTGAAAAAGTCGTAATAATCACCACCGACCTCTGTGGCTGTTCTCATCTTGCCGAATACTTCCATACCGGCATGGTTCAACTCCTGCTGGGGTAACATGGAGAGCTGAATCTTGCGGGCATATTCCAGTTCTTCCACACGGCGATCGAATTCGAGCCGGCGAATGGCTTCCAGTTTCTGGTAGTACAGACGCCTGCGTTGGAACAGAAAGGCGCCCACGATGAGGGCCGCCGCCAGAAGGGTCTCCAGGCTGTAGAACCACCAGGTCTTCCAAAAGGGCGGGGCGATATCGAGGAAAATGGAAATCCCTGCCTCGTTCCAGACACCGTCAGCATTGGCACCCTTGACGCGAAATGTATAAAAACCACCATCGAGGTTGGTATAACTGGCGGTACGGTCCGTATCCCCCTGGATCCAATTTTTGTCATAACCTTCAAGCTTGAATGCATAAGTATTTTTGGCGGGATAAGTAAAGTCCAGAGCCGCAAATTCGAGAGTGAAATAGGTGTCGTCATAATTCAGGTTCACCACATCACCGTCTTCAAAAAGGCCGCTGACAGAGGTACCGAGCTTGCGAAAACCCGTGATTGCGAGGGGTGGAGGATGAGGATTGGGCCGCAATTCTCCGGGCGAAAAGGCATTGAAGCCACCAAAACCACCGTAATAGAAGTGGTCCTGGCCGTTTCTGAAAAAGGCATTGCCCTCCGAGGATGTGACCTGGAGCCCATCCCCCGGGTCGTAGTTGCGGAACATCTCATTTTCAGGGTCCATAACGGATAGGCCCGTATTCAAATCAAGCCAGATACGGCCGGAAGCGTCTTCCAATAAACCGTACACTGAATTGCCTGAAAGTCCCCCCTTCTTCCTGGTGAAATGTTGGAATCGGTCCGTGCCGGACAGGAGCCTGTTCACCCCGCCGCCCAGTGTCCCCACCCACAGGGCGCCACGCCGGTCACGAAGCAAGGCAGTCACCTCGTTATGGCTCAGGCTCTCTGGGTTGTCCATCTCATGGGCATAGGTACACACCTGACCGGTATGAAAATCCAACAAATGGAGACCCTGCCCCTGGTGGCTGATCCAGTAGTGTCCGTCCTCTGCTTCGGTAACAGCCCGGATCAGGTTTGACCCTCTGAGCGCTTTGTTCCCTCCGGGAAGATCGAACCGTTTAAAAATCTTGCGGCTCAGATCGAAATAGTGTAAACCGCTCAGGGTGGTGCCGACCCAGATGCGATCCGCGCGATCTCGGAAGAGATGCACGATGTGGTTGGAGGCCAGGTCACGTTTCTTGGAGCGTTTGCGGAACGTCTCAACCGTACCCTTTTTCCTGTCTACGACGCTCAAACCATTGGTGGTGCCAACCCAAATCCTACCCTTCCCGTCCTCGGTAATCGCGGTGACCCGATTTCCGGCAATGCCCCGGAACCGGCTGGAGCGGGCCTTGTACTGTCGCAGCAGATGGCCGGTGACTCCATCCAGGCGGAGCAAACCCTCCTGGCTGGTGCCTACCCACAGATCTCCTCCTGAGTCCTGGAAGATGGATTGAATCACCGTACGTGTTATGATCCGCCCGGCTTCGGGTTGGAGAGGAAAAGGAAAGAATTTCCGTTTGTACTTGCTGTATTTATTGATTTCGCCCGATTCGGTTCCAACCCACAGCGTGCCGGCATGGTCGAAGAATAGGGATGTCACCTGAACATCCAAACCCGTTGGCGAGCCGCTATGTCTTTTAAACCCGTTTTCTGCTCGATCGAATAGCAGTAACCCCGCTTTCTCGAGGTTAAACCAGATGTTCCCATCCGCGTCTTCCGCGACGGCCATGTTCCGGAACATATTTGCCCTTTTACCCGATCCCAGCGTTTCGCGAAAGCGGTGGAATCTCCCCGATTTGGGATCCAACCTGTCTATACCGCCCGCGGCGGTCGCCAGCCAAATCCCGCCCCGGCTATCCCTGTATAGGGCGCGAATCATGTTGCTGCCAAGACTTTTCGAGTTTCTCGGATCGTGGAGATATTGTCTCATGGAGCCCGTGATTGTATGAAGCCTGACCAGACCGCCACCGAAGGTGATGACCCAAAGATAACCATCCTCATCTTCCACCATGGATGGGGTTTGGAGGTTGCGGGGAATGTGCTGGATACCCACACCAAAAGCGTCACCTGTATTATCCAAAAAGTGCTGAAAAGTGCCCTTCTCAGGGTCGAAACGATTGAGCCCACCCCCGGAGGTCCCGATCCACATTGCCCCGGAACTGCTTCGGAGCAGTGCGGTAACCCGGTTGGCTCCCGGAGAGCCATTGTTCTCGAGGTCAAAGCGGATTTGGCTAAAATTGTCCGTTTCCCGCTCGTAACGATAAACACCGGTCCCCGTGCTGCCAACCCAAACCACCCCGCCAGGATCACAGTAGAGCACATATGGTTCGGAATGAAGTGTTCCCTTACCCCCGGTATTCTGTTCATAGCGATGAAATCGTTCTGTTTTCGGGTCGAAACGGTTGAGGACCCCACCCACAATCATCCAAAGATTATTAACCTGATCCTCGACGATCCGGGTAATCTCTCCACCGGAAAGGGATAAAGGATCGAAAGGTTCGTGCTTATAGGAGTGAAAACGATAGCCGTCGTAACGGTCCAAACCGTCCCGGGTGGCGAACCAGAGGAAACCCCTGCTGTCCTGGAAAATGAGCGATACCGCACCTCGGGAGTGGTTCCCGGATCCCGGCAACGTTTCGAAATGAATGGGGTCTACAGGGCCCGCCGGCAGGGCAAGAGACCTGAAGAGAAAAAAAAGCATGGTGAGCGATTTCATGGGTAGCAACGACTTTTGGTGGAATGGAGACGAAATCCGGACGCCGAACCTGAATCATACTCTGAATATTTACGAGAAGTCAAAAGGTGAGGTTTGTGTTGCCACAGGGTGCGCGCGAGAAGGTCGGACTAACCCAAGTTTCCCATAAATACCCGAAACTCGTATTAAATTGGGCCAATTTTGTTCGTAAACCCTTTATTTCCAATCCAGGGGTAAGAACTTTTGCGATTGAGTGCCTGTTCACACGGAAGGGGTGTGCTTCAT
>JACLAC010021592.1_pt1 | contig 22577 bp, 25 predicted proteins | sample 8027881 | NCBI WGS metagenome assembly JACLAC01 (sample SAMN15725517, study PRJNA655200) | protist metagenome | isolation source: fluorescence activated cell sorting (FACS) single amplified genomes of... | place: Spain: Blaines Bay Microbial Observatory, Mediterranean Sea | collected 2016-01-19 | reverse complement strand
TCGGCGGCGCGCTCCCCAACCTCGCGGCGATCGGCCAAGGCCTTGCCATTCATGTCCTCCAACAATTGCCCCATAATTTTATCGGTCAAGTCCTGATCCAATTCTACGCTCTGTAATCGCTCGCCCAACCTCGCGAGTTCGTCTGGTAGGACCACGCCACTCCTGCGCTCAAGTCTAGCCACCGTATCCTGCAGACGCCGCAACCCTTTGATAACTTGGTCGGTCCCGGCAGCGGTTTCGCCTGTAGGCGCGGGTACTGGCCGGACGGGCTCAGCAGTTGGATTCTCAATAGGGCTCAGCCCTGCCACTGGCACAGAACCCTCTGCTTCAACCGGTGCCTTATGCTCAGTCGGCGAGGCACTAATGCCGTATTTGCTGGCCGCCAGCCGTGACTTACCCACAGGTGCATCAGCAACACCCTCGTCGTAGGCTGCCGTTACCTCGACACGAGCTTCGTCGTGGAGGTTGAACCGGTTATTCCGACGCAAAGTCCGCGTATTCAAGATGACCGCATTGTCACCGAGGTCATCTCGGACTTGTTGCAGGGCTTCCGGCATGTTCCGGGCTACGTATTTCCGAATCTTCATGGCTCAGTGCAATATTGCCTACCGACGCGACCTCCACATCTGGAGCAATCTCGTTATAGGACAATACGAAGAGGTTGGGAAAATTGGCCGCCGTCAACTTGCGGAAGGCCAGGCGAATATGCGGGGCAGCCAGCACAACTGGCTGCTGCCCATTGGCAATCATTTGGTCTATCAGTTCCGTCATCTTGTGGAAAAGGTCGCTGACGAGGTCCGGAGCAAGTGCGACGTTGATCCCCGCTGGCGTACTCTGCACCGATTCGCGCAGCAAATCTTCCAACATACCATCCAGGGTCAACACCGAAATCGTCGCGTCTGCCGCTTCTTTGAGTAATATATTGCATATCGACCGACGCAGCGCCGTACGAACATACTCGGTCAGGACTTCGATATCGTCGATCCGAGCATAGTCGGCCAGCGTCTCTAGGATAGTGCGCAAATCGCGGATTGGAACGCGTTCACCCAATAAGCTCTGCAGCACGCGCTGCAACTTACCTAATGACTCGGTATCAGGCACCAATTCCTCGACCACATTGGGATAGATATTTTTCATTTCGTCGAGCAGGTGCTGGGTCTCCTGACGACCCAAAAGCTCATAAGCATGCTGATTGATCACCTCGGTCAGGTGAGTAGCAAGAACGGCAACCGGTTCAACTACATTATACCCTAAGAGCTCAGCCTTCTCACGTTGATCAGAGGCGATCCAGTGAGCTGGCAGGCCAAAGACCGGATCGATGGCTTCGATGCCCTCTATAGCTCCTTCGGCATAACCCGGGTCGATAGCCATCAACTGTTTCGCCTGTAATTCACCACTTCCGACGGGATTGCCTTTAACTCTGATCTGATACTCGTTGGGGCTGAGTTCAGTACTGTCGCGAACCCGGACCGGCGGTGCGACAAATCCCATATCCATAGCCGCGACTTTGCGAATTTGCACAATTCGTTCGATCAAATCACCACCCTGCTTGGCATCGACCAGAGGCACCAGCTGATATCCGACCTGGACTTCGAGCAAATCGACGCGCAGATAGTCCTCCGGCCGTTCCTCGGGCTGGGCCAACTCTTCTTCGGCAGCAATTTCTTCAGCTTGCTGCTGGGAATTGCGCCGTCGAACCCAAAGGGCTACAGCAATCAGCAAAAAACCGATAATCATGAAGGGCCAAGTCGGCAAGCCAGGCACAAATCCCAGAGCCATAAGTATCGTTCCGGCGATCAAACCCGCTTGGGGGCGCCCGGTCAACTGCTTGTTGATATCGGTGCCCATATTTTCGTCGCTGGTCGCCCGAGTAACGATGATACCGGCCGCAGTCGAAGTAATCAGCGCCGGAATCTGGGTCACCAGTCCATCGCCGACCGTCAGCAAGGTATAGGTCTGCATCGCATCGACCAAAGCCAGGTCGCGTTGCAGCATTCCAATAGCCAAACCGCCGATAATATTGACCAACGTAATGAGAATACCGGCAATAGCGTCGCCGCGGACAAATTTGCTGGCACCATCCATAGCGCCATAAAAGTCCGCTTCGTGTGCGATATCGTCGCGGCGGCGGCGAGCCTCCTGCTCATCGATCAGTCCGGCGTTGAGATCGGCATCAATAGCCATCTGTTTGCCTGGCATCGCATCCAGGGTGAAACGAGCAGCCACTTCGGCCACGCGCCCAGCACCTTTAGTGATGACCACAAACTGGATAATGATGACGATGATAAAGATGATAAAACCCAGGACGTAATTGCCCTTGACTACCACTTCGCCAAAAGCGTCAATCAACTGGCCAGCATTGGCTTCGCTCAGGATCAACCGGGTAGAGGCCACATTGAGCGAAAGCCGAAACAAAGTCATAACCAGCAGGAGTCCCGGAAAGACCGAAAGCTCGAGCGGTGCCGTGATATAAATGGTCAACATCAATACCAGCAATGCCAAACTGATATTGAGGGTCAAGAAGAAGTCCAGCACATACGTCGGTAGCGGAATGACCATCACCCCGAGAATGGTGATCACGCCGATAGCGACCAGTACGTCCGTGTGCTGAGTTAGCGTGTTGATCAATCTACGCACGACAAACCCCCACCTCCGCAGACACCAACCACTGATTCAGGAACAGGGTACTCATAGCGCCCTTTTGCGTTTGAGCTGAAATACAAAGGCCAGTACCTGTGCCACAGCCTTAAAAAGCTCTTCGGGAATCTCGTCACCGACCCTGACCGCCTTGAAAAGCGCCCGCGCCAACGGTTTATTCTCGATCAGGGGTACTCCGGCCTCGCGCGCCAGCTCCTTGATCCTCTGAGCAATGAGGCGCTGGCCTTTGGCCAGGACCGTAGGTGCAGGCATCGTCTCGGTGTCATAGCGCAAAGCCACAGCGATATGGGTCGGATTGGTAACCACCACATCGGCACTGGCGATATCGTCCATCATCTGCCGCTTCGACATCTCGCGCTGGAGCGAGCGGACGCGCTGGCGGATCAGAGGATCACCTTCCTGTTGCTTGAGTTCCTCCTTAACCTCTTGGCGAGTCATGCGCAGGCTCTTCTCGTAATCGAAGCGCTGGAAGGCATAATCGAGAATGGCCATAATCAACAAGAGCAGAGTGATTCGAAAAGCCAGAGTCAGAATTATTCCGCTGCTAATAGCTAGAATCTGACCGATACTCATATCCATAAAGGCCACCAATTGGTCGGTCTCTTCCTCTATGGTCAGATAGGTCAGATACGAGACGGCGCCAATCTTGAAGAGTCCTTTGGCCAGCTCGACCAAGCCGCGGCGTGAAAAAATGCGCTTAACCCCACTGAACGGACTCAGTCGGTTGGCCTTGGGCATTAGCGGTTGCCCGGTGAAAAGCACGCCGACTTGTACGTAATTGACTCCTAGGGCCGCGACCAACAGGAAAAGCCCTATCGGAGCTACCGTCTTGGCATAATCACTTCCCCACCCCATCATATAACCCAGGATATTGATCGTATCTAATTCGGCGTGTACCTCGTTGGTCAACACATTGACCATAATGGTGGCTAGTCGGTCATATAAATAGGACCCTAAAGCCGAAAGGGCCAGCAAGCCGGTCGCCAAGATCGCCACCGAACTGAGTTCGGTACTACGCGCGACTTGTCCTTTCTCGCGAGCATCTTCACGCCTTTTGGGCGTGGCCTCTTCGGTCTTTTCCTGAAAGGATTCCTCAGCCACTTACGACCTCATCAAGCGAAAAAATCAATTATAGCGAACACGTCGCGCTCTATTAGATGTATCGCTCGTTCGATTATAATCTGAAAGAGCGGCAGAGTCGCTACCAGCACCGATAACCCTACAGCCAACTGAACTGGGAAGCCGACGATGAATACATTCATCTGCGGCACCGTACGGGCCAGAACGCCCATCGCCGTCGAAATGAGAAAGAGGGCAACGAGAATCGGAGCGCTAATCTTAATCGCAATGACGAACACCTCGCTGCTCAACGCGATCAGTTTGTGGGTAATCGATGCTTGCAACACCACTCCGCCCAAAGGCACCACCTCGAAAGATCCGAGCAGGCCGTTGAGAATAATGTGATGTCCATCCAGCGTCAGGACCATCAAAATAGCCAGAATATTGAGAAACTGGCCAATGATCGAAATCTGATCGTGGGACTGGGGATCTATCACGTTGACAATCCCAAAGCCCATCTGCAATCCGGCCAATTGGCCGGCGAACTGTATACCAATAAATAGCAACAGCACCACATAACCGAGCACCAACCCCAAGATCACTTCCCCGACCATCATCACCGCATAAGGAAAGAACCCCTCTGGCACATCCAACCGATCTACTAGAGGAAAGACAATCATCGATACCATGACCGCCAAACCGATCTTGGCCCTGGCCAAAAAGAGGCGATGGCCGAAAATAGGCGCCACGATCAACAACGTGCTGACCCGCAAGAGGATCAGCAGAAATATGTGGAACTGGTCGAGCCAATATCCCAACCCTCCGCTCCTCAGCCAATAGCCGTGGGTATGCTGCTGTACAGGCCGACGGTAAAATCGATCAGCCGCCGCAACGTCCAGGGCAAAAGAAAAATCATCACCGCAGCAACGGCCAGGATTTTGGGAATAAACGTCAGTGTCATTTCGTGGATCTGGGTCACAGCCTGAAAAATGCTGACAGCCAAACCAACTACCAGTGCCACAACCAGGATCGGACCCGCTACATGGAGCACTAAAAGCAGCGTATCCTGACCCAGCTTAACCACATATTCAGGTGTCATATTCCCCTCGATTGCACCTCAGTTAAAACTCTTGACCAGGGACTGAATCAGCAGGTTCCAGCCATCGACTAAGACGAATAGCAGAATTTTAAATGGCAACGACACCATAACTGGCGGCAGCATCATCATTCCCATTGAGAGTAGAATACTCGAGATGACCAGATCAATGACCAGAAAGGGTATAAAAAGAATGAAGCCGATCTGAAAAGCCGTACGCAATTCGCTGATGATGAAACTGGGAATCAACACCGTGTTGGGAATCTCGCTATGATTACGCGGCTGTTTGATCTGAGCCATGCGCACAAAGAGAGCCATATCCTTCTCCCGTGTCTGCTTGAGCATAAACTCGCGGAGCGGCTCCATCCCTTTGTCCAACGCTTCTTTGTAGGAGATCTGATCCTCGACCAGTGGCTGGATCGCATTGTCATTGACCCGGTCCCAGATCGGAGACATCACAAAAAAGGTCAGAAAGAGCGAAAGCCCGATAAGGAGTTGATTGGGCGGCATCTGCTGAGTGCCGATGGCCGTACGCAAAAAAGAGAGGACGACCACAATTCGGGTAAAGGAGGTCATCATAATCAGGATCGAAGGGGCCAACGAGAGGATCGTCAGCAGAAAGATGATCTGCAGCGATACCGCCGCATCCCCTCCCTGCTCGGCATCTTCGACCTGGAGGCTGATCTTGGGCAGGGTTTGCGCCTGGACCTCTCCGCTCGATATCAATAATGAACTCAGGATCCAAACCCAGAGCGCATAACGGCGCACTAGCTCTCTGCTCATCATGGGTTATGGCCCTTCTTTTGTTGCTTGACCGATCAGATTCCTGAATTGATCAGCAAAGGACCCAACAGGAGCCGCAGCCGCAGCCAATTCCAACTCTCCCGCCTGCCACTCACTCAAGGCCGTAATGTTTTCCTCGGTGACCCCCAGAGCCAGAGTACGATCCCCGATTTCCACCAAGTAGATAGCTTTTTTGGGGCTGATATAGGTGCGTTCGGCGACCCGGATAGTCTTACCCACACCGCCAGCCTGACGACCCAGCGAACTTTTGCGCAGTAAAAAAACCGTCCCCCAGGCCAAGAGAATGACCAGCCCCAAGCCAAATCCAAGTTTGGACGCAACTTCCAAATAGTCCATATCTGCCTCGGCATAGCTCTCTGCGGGTTCGGCATCACCTGCCGACCCATGCAGTTCTGCATCGACCTTGCCCGTCGACCCTTCGAAGTCCTGCGACGAGATTTCTTTGCTGGGTGCAACCGGCAGATCTGATACCTCTTGAGCCCCTAAAGTTCCAGTGCTTAAGACCGCGACCAGAACCCACCCGCTCAAGGCAATTTTCTTAGCTAAATACGTCATTTGCTCCGCTCTCAAGTGTTACGCTCACTTCGAACCGAGCAACAAATATGCCATGTCTATGCAAAAAAAGAGGAGTTCCATAGAACTCCTCTTCAGCCTCTGCCACCCCGAAAGTCCACCCCAGGTGCAAAACTATATTTGTCGGGTATTTACCGATTCAGCAAATAACCAGCCGATGCTTTGAATCCTATCTCTTCAGCGCATCTTGCCGCACAGTTCCTACCCTGCGCAAGAAGCACAATGGGAAAAAATTGCCTAACAATTAAAATAGCTGGCAGATTCTTCCTGGGCCCCTAAACACTGCGAGATAGACTCAATCGACTGTTGATTATAACTGATTTACACTCGTTACCAATTCAGTTATCCGCACCCCAAAATTCTCGGATACCGTCACGACTTCACCCCGAGCAAAGAGCTTACCATTGACCAGGACATCTACTGGTTCACCAACTTGTTTATCAAGCTCGACTAGTGACTGCTCGCCCATTTTGAGGACATTCTCCAGCGTGTCTCGGGTGCGCCCAAGCTCTATGGTCACACTCAAGTTGATATCCATGAGTCGGGCAATGCTCTCCGACATGCCACCCGTTTGCCCCGGGGTGCCGGCAACAGGCGAGATATTCCCCATACCACCGCTGGAATCCATCCCGCCATCATCCTCCAGAGACTTGAGCATTTCCATTTCCACCAACTGGTCCCCATCCCCTAGCGCCCCCGCATCATCATCCCCTTCACCCTCCATCATATTCATCATCTCTTGCGCAAGCGGGTCGAGACCTTCGCCATCCTCTTCTCCGTCGTCTGAAGTTAATGCATCGGCAAGGGCATCTGCATCGGCAAGGGCATCTTCTTCTTCAGCCATGATCTCTTCTTTCTTTTGTGTAGACCAGACCAGCCATAACAACCTCAGTCGATCACAATCGGCCTGCTCTTGTTCCTAAAGAGTTCTTCGACTCTCGAATCTATATACTCGGTGATTTGCACAGCATTCTTAAGCCCAACCCTGCCGGGTTTGCCAATAAATTTAGGCTCGTCATTGACGAAGAGAACCGCAGGCTCGTCTATCTCGGTGTCCATCGTGAGCACATCGCCCACCTCTAATTCCTGTAAAGTGCTGAATGTGGCCATACCTCGCGCCAATTCCGCCCGAACCGGTACCTGCGTCTTCTGCAGTCGATCCGTGTTCTGTCGCAAGAGTTCTTCCTCATTCATGCGCTTGGAGTGGGTGTAGTTCGAAGACCCCCCCAAACGGGGCAAGACCGACTCAAGTGTAAAGAACGGGTAGCAGAGGCTCACCAACCCCGAAGCATTGGTCGAGTTGACCTCGAATGCCAGCAAAATCACGATCTCACTCGCCGCCGTGATCTGCATGAACTCCGGATTGGTCTCCAACTCGATATCGGTAATCTCAACCCGCAGGACCTGCTCCCAAGTCGCCTCCAAATCTTCGATCACCCGTTTGACGATGCGGTTGACAACCCCAACCTCAATCGGCGTCATCTGCCGCGCTTCAACTCCCTGTGACGATCCCTTGCCACCAAAGATCCGATCGACAAAGGCAAAGACTACCGGCATTGCCAAATCGATGATGGCCTGCCCATTGGTCGGTCCCAGGGTGAACGGATAAGAGCACGAGGGATTCGACAAGCTCATGATAAATTCGGCATAGGTGGTCTGATCAACAAAGGCGGTGTCGACATCGACTACAGCACGCATCGCCCCCGAAAAGGTCGAACTTAAAAGCCGGGCGAAATTGTCGTGCAGATTCTCAAGTATCCGCAATTGGTCCTTATTGACCCGCGCCGGGTGCTTGAAATCATAGGGGGCGATAATTGCCGGAACGACATCATCATCAAAACTACTCTCGCCACCCCCACCACCCACATCTCCACCAGCATCACCATCCTCATCCCCATCGGTAGCTGAAAGTAGGGCATCGATTTCTTCCTGAGAAAGTATATCGGCCATTAACGACTCCTTCAACTATTGGATGATCAGACTCGTGAAATCGACTTCGACGACGAATGGCTTGCAATTGTCATCTATAAATTCTTTGGACCACAGACGATCGAAAACTTGCCGTTGGAGCTCCGTGCGAACCTCATCTTCAACATGCTCGATATTTTCCCCACTGAGTTCATCAATGGTCTTGCGGCGAATCGTCTTAGTGATGACCGATAAGATCCGTCTTTTACTTTGTTCCAATGCTTCAAATACTTTCTCATTTTTTTTAAAATCCGCTGGCGGCAGAGCCTCTAGATAGTCCTCCCCATCTTCCTGCAAGCACTTCAAACCTAGCTGGGCGGAAATCACTGCGAAACGCTCGGAATTGGTACCAGCAGGGTTCGCCGTAATATTTGTAAGTATGTCATCGGTATAATAAAAAGGCAAAACACCATCGTCGTCGGCCTTTCCGCTGGTCACCGTAACAGAGGGCGTCTCGTCCGAGAAAGTCGGTTCCTCTTCTTCCGCTCCACCGTCTAGCAAGCCGCTATACTGAATCAATACCCATGCCAATACGATCTGCACCAAAAGAATTATAGCTGCAAAGGGCCCGTATTTCTTAAGAACGCTACCACCGTCCTCACTACCGCCTTCGTCCCCACCGCCGCCCTCTTCGGCTTCGTCTGCCATTTTGGTTCCTTTCGCTTACCGGACTACTCCGGTACTTCCTTTTCTGCTACCTCAAGACCTGCTTCTTTGATCAACTCACTGATCCTGTCTTCCGAGGGCCCATCGGCTTGCTGTTGGTGGCGAATCTTGATCTCAACCCGGCGATTCGCCGCCCGCCCCTCCTCATAATCATTGGACTCCAGCGGTTTAAACTCGGCATAGCCGATGGCTGCCAACCGCTCAGGACTAATGCCCACTTCGTTGCGGAAGACATCGAGGACCCCCAATGCCCGGCTGCTCGAGAGCCAGTGATTATTGCCGAATTCTGTAGATTTAATCGGCACATTATCGGTGTGTCCCTCGATCTCAACCGTATTCGGCATCCGAGCGATGACTCCCCCGATTTTATTGAGAAGCGGCAGAACATCAGCCTTGATTTCGGAACTTCCGCTCTCGTACAGGGCACTGTCTTTTATGCGGATCGTTATCCCCTCATCCGATTCTATGATCTCGACATTTTCCTGCTGGCCATCGGCCTCGACTTCTTTCTCGATCTCGGCCTTGGCATCCTTGAGCGACGGGCGCGCCTCGGTGATATCGCCGCGGATAATCGGCATCTCCAGCTTGACCGGTGAGGTCAGGACCGGTTCACCCGGCAATACGCCTAGCGCTCCTTGCAGCGAGCCCACAGCCTTCTCGAAATCGGCCTGACTCGTGGTCGAAAACGACAAGAGCAGCACGAAGAAGGTCAGCAAGAGCGACATCAGGTCAGCGAACGTTGTCAACCAACCAGGCAGTGAAGGGCAATCGGGGCATTTCTTCTCCTTGGCCATAGTTCAACTCTTCTTACTCGCCCTCCGCCGCTTCGGATTCAGGCCGCATCGCCGGCGAGATAAAAACCGAGAGCTTGTGTTCGACGATCCGAGGATTGTCACCGGACTGAATCGACATAATCCCTAAGATTATCATCTGCTTGATCAGTATTTCCTTTTCGGAGTAGGTCTTGAGTTTAGCAGCCAGCGGAGAGCAAATAACCTGGGCGATAAAGGCTCCATATAGCGTCGTCAACAAACACATTGACATGGCGGGACCAAGGGCAGCAGGGTCGTCCATTGCCAGAAGCATGTTCACCAGACCAACCAAAGTACCGATCATGCCGAAGGCGGGAAACACGTCGGCCATCCTGGACAAAATCTCCTGCCCCTTCTTATGGCGCTCCTCGACAAAGCGTAGTTCGGTCTCTAGGATTTCCATAATCAAATCCGGCTCGGTACCATCTACGGCCAGACGTATTCCCCCACCGAGAAATGGATCGTCACCCTCCTCTACTGCCGACTCCAACGCTAGGATCCCCTCGCGGCGGGCGGTCTCGGCGAAACCGACGATCTTCTCAATCAACTGCGGAGCATCCGACACGGTAGGCATAAACGCTTTCAAGGCAGCTTTGAAAGCACTCATTAGATCAGGCAACGGATTAGCCGCCATTGACGCACCGATCCCCCCTCCAATGACAATCGCTAGCGAAGGCAAATCACCCCACATTGCAAGGCCCGAAGCTTGAAAGATGAGCCCAAGTGATACCAGTAAGCCGATAACTGTTGCTACGTCCATGAGATATTTCCTCTCTCAGCCACTGACAATGAGCCGGTTGCACTTCCGCTTGTATTCGATCACAAGGTCGGCAACCTCATCGACAGATTCGGCAACCATGATCTTTTTGCCCGAGACCAGGGTGAGGACGGTGTCGGGGATAGACTCTACGAATTCGACCCTCTCCGCATTGACCATCAATTCTTTCTGATTGAGGCGAGTCAGCTTTATCATACAATCCCTCTCAAGCCGGGCAGCCGTCTACCGCTTGATAAACATCTAAAATCCATTCGAAAGCAGATCCTACCCTAATATATGACTACCGCTTTAAATTCACTACTTCGGTGAGCAACTCGTCCGCAGTAGTAATACTCCGCGCGTTGGCTTGAAAGCCCCGTTGGGTCACGATCATATTGGTGAATTCCTGAGCCAGATCGACATTGGACATCTCGACCGTTCCAGAGCGAATACTGCCCTGCACCGTGGCCTCGGCCGCACCGATCACTGCTTGACCAGACGATTGGGTCTGAGTGAACATATTATCCCCCTGTCGTTTCAATCCGTCGACATTGCCAAATGAAGCCAGACCCACTCTCCCCAAACTCTCCGACGTCCCGTTCGAAAAGAGTCCAGTAATATTGCCATTCGGCTCAAAGTTGACCGAAACCAACGAACCGGCAGAGCGACCATCCTGCTCTCGCACCGACACCGAGGAAGGCGCGACAAACTGGGTCAAGCCACCTAGCCGCTCGGTGCTATCGGCGCCCACTTCGATAGCCATCTGCGGTGTCCCCTCTCCGGGAGTGAAAATTATCGGAGACTTGTCGGAAGCTTCAAAAGTACGCAGCGTGCCGTCCTCGTTAAAGACGAGTATCCCATTATTACCCGATTCCGGCGTCAATCCGTCCACCGTGGCAATCCAATTCCATTCGTTCTGCACCACGCTCTTGGTAAAAGCCAGCGTCAGAGAGTGCGCATCACCCTTCTCGTCAAAGACCTGAGAGTTGGTACTGAATTCATAGGGTGGCTCGCTACCGAATATACCAGAGCCCGTACCCGTGTCGAGCAGAGAAAAATTGATATCAAATCCCACGACTCTATCCCCGGAAACCGCATCAGTGAGAATCATCCGCCCGGTGTCCGGATCTAGACCGGCCTGGACACCGCCGTAAATATTTTCCACTACAGTAAAGAGATCCTCAACGGTATCACTGGCATCACGCTCAAAGGTAAAACGCCCATCGAAAGTCTCACCGTTGGGTTTGACACCGGTGAAGCGAATAAGATCACCATCGGTAAGATCGGTGCCGACATTGGCCAAACTGTTCAATAAGTCGGTGTTGGCCGCCCGCATCCCAACTTGCTCCGAATCGATCGCATATCCGAGCAGAGTAGCGATATTCGATTGCGGATTGGCGTTGTCGATTTTAAGCGACACCTGCTCCCCACCCTCGACCGTTCTCAGCACCACTTCACCCAGTTCATTGGTCTTGAAGAGGATCTTGTTTTTGAGCGTGCCATTCATATTGATCTGCGAATTGAGTTCAGCAACTAATTCCACCCTATCACCATAGACCTTGGTTGGAATATTCAGAGTGCTCTCAGTTATATGGTCGCCATCTGTGATCGTCACTTTGAGCCCGGCGTTGTTAATAGTGGTCAGATCGAGCGGAAAACCCGGATTGGGATTGCTGACAATCCGCGCCGGCTGGCCGAAAAGCGTTTTGCCAGTCCAAACCGAAGCATCCTCGCCAGTCCCCTTGGCATCGAGATTACCCGAAATCCGGACCAAAGTCGTCGGCGAAGCCTCCGACTCTCTATCCAGAGGTATGACCAGATCTTCCAACTCGGATTTAAAAGAACCGTCGGCATTGGCCAGATTGCCCTGCACAGCCAGTCCTGTCCCCGGATCGTAGAGCTTGCCATTGGCATCGAATGCAAAGGTGCCGTCCCGGGTAAAGAAACGCTCGCTGCCATCGCTAACGATGAAGAAACCATCGCCTTCTATCGCCAAGTCGGTATCAATACCCGTAGTCTGCAGCGTACCCTGACGCTGCACCGTGTCTATACTCGAAAGCTCGACACCCAAACCCGACTGTCGTGGGTTCGTGGCGGAAATTTGGTCGCGCTCAGGCCCCCCTTCGCTCAGCATCCGGCTCATGATATCTGAGAAGTTGGCACGCTCGCCCTTATAGGCCGTAGTATTGACATTCGCTACGTTGTTGCTGATCACATTCATCCGTGCTTGGTGACTACTGACTCCCGTAATCCCTATGAAAATCGAATCCAACATTGACTTAACTCCTCGCCCCATCGCCAGATGGGTGTGGTTGGAATCCGCTCCTTCCCATCCTGGGAGGCGAACCCGGTCCACTCGCGTCCATCCATGACCGCAATCTATTATCGAATGCTACTCCGTTCAGTTACGATCTTCCAAAACACCTCGCAAATCGGTAAATGAGAGTTCCCGGCCATCGGCCCAAATCCGAGCTTCGTTACCCGTATAGCGCACCGCATCGACCTTGACCCGTTTGAGTACATCTGCTTCAGCCGCGCCACCGCCCGGACCCCTAGCTGTAATGACCGCCAGGTAGGCTCCTTGGGGCACTGTATCGCCAGAGGAACTCTTGCCATCCCATTCGATCGCGCCATAAGGCTTCGAGACATCCAGTTCCAATTGTCGCACCAATCGGCCACGAGCGTCGAGAATCTGGAGCGAAGCATCGCGCACTCGGTCTCCAAGGCGATATGCTAGTTCCGAATCGCTGCCGTCGTAAACGATCTCCTGGGTCGGAATCTCGACCGATTTGCCCACCAGCGAAGTGACCAGATTATTCTTGAAGGCTGCGTGTAGTCCCTCCTCCGAGCCCTGGGTCTTTTCCAGCGACTGGTTCATATTCTGTAGTTGTTCCAGTGAGCTAAACTGCGCCATTTGCGCGATAAACTCCGTATTCTCAAGAGGATTCAACGGATCCTGATAACGTAATTGTACGGTTAGCAGGTGTAAGAAATCATCCTTGCCCAATTGATTCTGCGCGTTGGTCATTGGACCTTGCGTGCTCTGTTGATTGACAATACTACTGATGTCCATAGAGGCCTCGTCTCGTGAATTATCAGGTCGTAAAATCTACAGCGTGATCGCCAAGGCTCACCGCGACGGGCGCTTCGCGCCCACTACTATCATCGCCTCCTGTCTCAGATCTCTGAGTTCGCCTCCCCTGGCGTACCGGATCGAGATCTCGGGCGAAACGAGGATCGCGATCGACATTTACATCAAACCCATCCAGTTCTAAACCCTGGCTAGCGAGGGCAGTACGCAACCTATCGATCTGGTCATCGAGCAATTGTTTAACTTCGGGATGCTGGACCATCATTTCGCCCCGTACCACCCCCTCCGCAGTACGCACTCGCAACTCAATCTCGCCTAAATCCACCGGCTTCAACTGCAGACGCATCTCTGCCCCACCATTGCGAATCAACGTCGCAAGTCCACGGATAACCTGAGGCATGACCGTCTCAGCCAATTCCTCCTGCAATGGAGCTGCAGTACTAGTGGCCACCGCTTGACTTAGACGCGAGATCACCTGATCGGGACTTTTCTCCACCACTAAATCTGGATCCATCAGCTCGCTGAAGTTGAGCAGTTCCAGCGGTGATTTGGCTTCGGCAAAATTCGCCATAGGTGCCGAAGCGATTTCCGGCTCGATCTCCTCGTCTGTTTCGCCCTCGAGTGGCGCCTTCTCCCCGGCTTCGGTCTCGATAGAGTTCTGAGGTTCTATGAAGATAGTTTCTGCTATATCTTCTCCCTCGCCTTCACTCATAGTCAAGGGTTCGGAATCCGGCTTTAGATCCACCTCTAACGCGACTGCGATAACCCCTTCGGCTTGCGCTGCCGCCTTGGACGCTTCCACCATCACATCCTCTTCACTTGTCTCATCGGAGGATTGCTCTACACTCTCTTCGCGGTTATCGTCCTGATCTACGGCCACGGTAGATTCCTCACCAGCTTCCTCGTGTCCACTAATATCCTCGCGTCCAAATGCCTTCGGCGAACCTGCTTCAGCCTCCATCGGCGAATGTTCCTTTTCGGCATGGTGCAATAATTTCGCGAAGTCCAATCCTGCTCCCATACTGCCCGGGCTCTTTTCCTTACCCCCCGAGTTACGCCCCGGCGCAAGTGTTCCTATCAATTCCAACATAGCGTTCCCTCAAATATTGAGTTCTCCGTCTCCGCTCCCTCGCCGGACGTAGAGCTGCTCTCCGATTTCGTCCAGTTGAATCCGTTCCTGGCGCATGGCTTCGCGCTGATATTCCTCCTGGGCGCGCTCTTGCAAAATTTCGTACATCCGTCGTTGGCGAGCAGCCTCCAATAACTTGCCGCGCTTGTCCTCAACTACGGATCCTATCTGATCAAGGTGCTCGCGCTGCTCGCCGATTTCACGCTGCAATCGTAAAAGATAGCTGGAGTTGACACCCAGGAGCGCCGCATCAACTCGCTGGTCGGGTAATCCCAACGCTGCGCGATGGTACGCACCGAAGGATCGCTCTAATTCGCCAAGTTGGTCAAGTTCGCGATTGAACACAGCCATAGCCTCGCCAAGCTCAGCCTTGCACTGATCCTCTATCCGCTCCTTGAGTTCGAGCAGCCGCTGAAAACGGAAATTGAAGCGTTTCATGCAGTATCGCTCGCCATTCTTTCGTTTTCAGTCGCCAATATTCCCATCAGGTGCTGCACGTGCTGATCAAATCCCTCACCTCCATCCACTTCTTGGCGCAGAAACTCTCCCACGGGCTCGACAAAACCCAGTGCTCGATCGATCTGCAGATTTGAACCTCGCTCGTAGGCACCGATATTGATCAGGTCTTCGGCCTCGTTATAAGCTGCCATCATGGCCTTGATATCCATTGCCGCCTGCCAATGCGCCGGGCTGACCACGTCCTTCATCACCCGGCTAATGCTCTCCATTACATCAACCGGTGGGTAATGACCACGTGAGGCCAGACGGCGCGAGAGCACCAAATGGCCATCGAGAATTGCACGTGAAGCATCGGCAATTGGCTCATTCATATCATCGCTCTCAACCAGTACCGTATAAAGCCCCGTGATACTGCCACACTTAGTCATACCAACGCGCTCAAGCAGACGCGGCATCAAGGCGAATACCGAAGGCGTATAACCACGGGTCGTCGGCGGTTCGCCGGCAGCCAGGCCGATTTCGCGCTGAGCCATAGCCACGCGAGTCAGCGAATCCATCATCAACACTACGTCCTTACCCTGATCGCGGAAATACTCGGCAATGGTCGTAGCGACAAAGGCCGCTTTGAGACGTACTAGTGCCGGCTGATCCGAAGTTGCAACAATAACCACAGAGCGACTCAAACCATCCTTGCCTAGATTATCCTCGATAAAATCGAGAACTTCCTTACCGCGTTCGCCAACCAGAGCGATCACATTGACATCAGCTTCCGAATGACGCGCAATCATTCCCAAAAGTGTACTCTTGCCCACACCGCTGCCGGCGAAGATGCCCATGCGCTGCCCCTTGCCACAACTGACCATCCCATCCAACGACCTGACTCCAGTTCCAAGTACATCCTTAACCCGACGCCTGCTAAGAGGATCGGGCGGCTGACTGTGAATAACACGACGGTCCTCTGCATGTATCTGCCCCCCCCCATCAATCGGTCGTCCTAAACCATCGATAATCCGCCCTTGCAAAGCATGACCAACCGGAATATAGAACGGCATCCGCATAGGAAAAACAGGGGTTCCAGGGCGAATTCCCTCGACCTCACCCAATGGCATCAGCAGCACCCGCTTACCCCGAAAGCCGACCACTTCGGCCCGCAATTCATCGCTTTGGGGATCCCCCAGAACGCAGAGTTCGCCCAGAGCGGCATCGCTCGGTCCAATCGATTCGATCACCAAGCCGACGACCTGGCTAACCTTACCGTAACGGGTCAGCGGATCGGTGCGTCCTATAACATCTAGCAAATACTGACTATTCATCTTTTATCTCGTCTGACATGTTCTCATCCGGTTCGATTTCTACGCTCTCACCTATTGCGACCGACTCTGCTTCTTGTTCTCCGGCTTCGGGGCCGAAAAGGGCTGCGCGCAGACCATCATGCAATACCTTTGTTTGCTCTTCGAGTCTAGCATCGACATTCTCTTCCAGACCTTCAATCATGCAACCACCGCGAGCCACAATTTCACTCGCACGCACTTTCAACACCGCGTCCTGATCGACCTTGTCGACCCAGTGCACAGCGAAACGACGCACAATCTGTAGGTCGTCGGGATGAACCTTGATCTCCAGGTTACTGTGGTCGCTCAAGTGGCCCAGTGCATTACGCACGATCTGTACTAGGGCCTTCGGATTCATTTCGACCTGAAAGCCGACGATGCGCCGCACCAAAGCGGCGGCCAAATCGATCACCGTTTCTTCGGCTTCTTTTAATACCTGAGCGCGCTCAGCAATCAGGTTCTCGTGCAATTTTTCGATTCGCGACACCGACTCTGTGGTCTCCTTTTCGCGCTTGTCAAGCCCCGCCTTATAACCCTCCTCATAGCGCTCCTGATGAACTGCGGCGTGCTCTTTCGCGAATCGAGTTTCGGCCTCTTCTAACCGCTTATCAGCCTCGCTCCGCAGATACTGCATCTCCTGACGCAATCGATCTTCCCAGTCCGCTTCGAGACCGTTGCGCATCTCTTGCACCTGCTCGTCAAGCAGGCTCTCAAGGCCAATTGCCTCCAGGCTCTGTTCCTCTCCCTCTTCGTAGAGTTCGCGTTCGGCCACCCCCAGGGTAACAACTGGTCCCCCCAGGCGTACCGTGCGTATTATCTTGGACAAGGCATCCCTTCCTTTTTATTAAAGCACCAATCTCTATCAAATATAGGAACTGGTCACTGTCTACATATCTTCCATGAGCATTGAGCGAATTAGCTTGGACGCATCTTCCGGGCGATCACGCACCATTTGCTGCACCCGACTCAAGATCATCTCATGCGGTGTCTCAGGACGCTCGAATTCCTCTTCCTCGACATCATCTGCGATTTCGCCCAACACTTCAGTTTCCTCCTCAACCCCAACACCGCGACCGATGGCCTGGATAATGAAGCGGAGCGTAATCAGTGCGGCGATGATGCCCAAAACCTTAGCCACGACGATCGCGGCATCAGTCCAGAATTCTCTGCTCCGCATTGTTTCCGCCTCTTCCTTCGCCTGAATCTCCTGAGTCTTATCGAAATGCAGGGGAAAAACTTCAATTGTATCACCCCGCTTATCGTCCAGACCAATGGCCTCCTTTGCCAGCGCGGCTAAATGCTGAATCTCGTCCTCACTGCGTTGTTCTTCTATGTATGAACCAGTTTCCTTATTGAGAACTAATTTGGTCTTATCCACAGTCAAAGCCATTGAGAGCCGTTGCACGCTGCCAACTGAACCAACAATATTTTTTATCGTGCGATTGACTTCGTAGTTGCGGATAGCTTGCTCTTCAGATCCGTCTTCTGCCGAAACCGTCTCATTGGTCTCTTCACTGATGACCACCTGAGAAGCCCCAGGCACAAACTCCTCTTCCTGTATGTTTTCTTGGTCGAATTTGAGTGATGCGTTGATTCGGACTCGTGAACGATCGGTACCGATGATCTGATCCATCAGGGTCTGCACTTTGCGCTCGAGAGCTTTTTCCACCTGTTGTTGCATCTCGAACTGCTTATTAGCCATCTTGACTAGCGGATCTTTCTCTTCCGAGAGCAGATTACCCCCCGCATCGACTATCACCACATTGTCTATATCCAGTCCCTCAACGCTGGCACCAATCAGATAGCTGATCGCATTAATCCGCTCGCGTTTCAGTTTGACATTACCCTCCAAAGTCAACTGCACCGAAGCGGTCACTGGATTCTGTTCCTCGGTGAATAGGCTCGGCTCGGGAATAACTAGATGAACGCGGGCATCGCGGACACCTTCTATCCGTAAAAGGGTCTCTTCCAACTCCGCCTGTAGCGCCCGCTGATAATTGACCTGCTGCAAAAAATCGGTCATCGCCAATTGGGCATCATCGAAAATCTCATAACCGATGCGGCCGCTCTTGGGAAAACCCTCGCCAGCCAACTGGATCCGCAAGTCCATGTACTGATCCTTGGGCACAATGATCGTAGTAGCATCAGGCGTCAACCGATGCGGAACTTCCATGATCCGCAGACGGTTGCTAATCTCCGCTGCCTCCTCAAACTCGAGATTTGCATAGAGGATCCGCCCTTCCCATTTGTCCCCATCACCACCACCGGAGAAAAAAGCGATGAAAATTATCGCGAATAATAAGAGGGCGCCGACTCCCATCGCGCCGTAGCGGTGGGTCGGTGAAGCCTCAACCCACCGAGCACGCAATCGCTCGATGATATCAGTAATTTGTGTCGGTAAATTCATTTATATACTCCGTAGACCCTATACCTGCATACGGATAAGTTCCTGGTAGCCATCCAAGACTCGATTGCGTATTTCCAGCATTAAATCCAGGGCAATCCCAGCCTCTTCCACGGCCACCATCACTTGGTGCACATCGGCGGCCTCACCAGTTACCAACTGGTCGATGGCGTGTCCAGCTTTGAACTGCATATCGTTTACGTCGCGGGCAAAATCCTTAACTAAATCAGAAAAATCGGGCTTTGTCGGCCCGGTAGCCAAATTTTTTTCCGCCTGCGGACTCTGGTGGATCCGTTGCGAGCTAGTTTCGCCGCGACCGGTAAAATCGCGTATGAGTTCGACTCCCATCTTAGGAGCCTTCTCGTCTTGCGAAATGCCGTTTGAGGCGTAAAACCTGCGGCACATACTCCCTGGTTTCAAGAGGCAGTACCCCCTTGCGCACCGCACCTGGACCAGCGTTATATGCCCACAGAGCCAATTCTACTGAATGGAATCGATCAAGGAGACTACGCAAGTAGCGCGTACCCGAAGCAATATTCTGCTCCGGATCGAAACGATCTGTAGCTCCCATCTGATTTGCGGTATCCGGCATCAACTGCATAAGTCCCGCCGCCCCTTTGGGAGATAAGGCTTGTGGATTGCCACCCGACTCAGCCTGGATCACAGCTCGGACCAGGTTCGGATCCAACCCGTAATACACGCTGTAGTGATCGATCAGTTCGGCGTAGTGATCCAAGACCAAACCTTCCTCTTGCGGAGGCACGATTTCGGGCAACTTATTTACCGGTGAAGCGTAGTTGGTACTGCGGCCGAGTATACTGCTGAGGGCACTGCTTTCATAACTGCGAGAGAGTATTCCCCCAATCGACTCCTGTTGCCTATTTTCAGCCTCGATTGCAACCGACAACAATGAACAAAGTAAAACGAACGCCAATCCGACCAACCGACCGCGCGCTTCGAGGAGGCAATTCATGACCCTATCCCGTGATATCCAAAAGGCTTCCATTCGCCGCTCCTTGTGCAGCACGAGGAGCTTGCCCGCGAATGGTATAAACCCCAGTCGATTGCTCCCGCACGCTTCCTTCCGCTTTCGGCGCAAAAGCGTCGCGCAATGCGTGCGTCTCTTCAACCGAGAGCAACAGGCCTAAGTCCGGATTCGAATTAAGCGAGACCGGCCCTTCTTCTCTGACGACCTCTTTCCCCTGATTGGGACGTACTCCCTGATCCGAAACCGTCAAATCAAAAGGCCGGGCCGGCAATTCCGTTCGCCGCAATCCCAGTTCATTAGTTCTTGGTGCTACCCTATCGATATTCATCTTCACTCCTACTTAGATTTCCAGCGACCGATTGGCCATATCCTTGGCCGCATTTATCACCGTGATATTAGCTTCGTAGGCGCGCGATGCAGCGATCATGTCCACCATTTCGGTAATGACATTGATATCAGGATAGAGGACCATGCCATCTTCGCGAGCATCTGGATGGTTAGGATCGTGGACCATCCGCGGCTTGACCGGTTCTTCGCGTACTTCCTGCGAGAGCACACCCGATCCGACCATGAACTCTCCCGGCTGTGAATCCGACTCGGACCGATGTTTGTCTTCGGTGCGGCGTAGCCTATTATTTTCCTCGCTGAGCATCGTAGTAAACTTGCTCATCTTGGGCGCTTCGAGCATCACAACCCGGCGGCGCTTATAGGGCCCGCCTTCATCGGTACGCGTGGTATCGACATTGGCCAGGTTGCTGGCTATAGCCGTCAACTTACGGCGCTGAACGCTCAGCCCGGACGAACTGATATCTAATGCATCAAAGATCTGCACGAATCCCTCGCTATCTCAACGGCTATCGCGGCCGGCCAGTTATGCTTTTCTTCAACCCATCGAACTGGCCCCTGATCAGGCGCTGCCCGATATTGAAGAACAGGTGATTCTCCGCCAAGTCGGCCATTTCCCGATCGATATCGACATTGTTGATACCCGCATCGTTGATGCCGGTCTCTGATTCGAACACTTCGGGGTTGGCAATGGGCTTGGGGATAGGAATATGACGTTCACTTGCCACCCTGCCTTCGACGGCCGAGTTGCGCACAAAAGATTCCAGATATTCCTGGAAACGCAGATCCTTTTTGCGATAGCCTTGAGTCGAAACATTGGCGATGTTGTTGGCGATCACCCGTTGCCGGAGTTGAGTAACATCCAGCACCGCGTTGAGCACGGGGACCTTGGTTTTGTTAAAGACCACTTTATCGAGAAACATAGTTCCACCTTTAATAAGTTCTGCCCCCTTTTTAGCAAGAAATATGCCACGCCCAGGCCACCAATTCCCTAAATAACTATTTATAAAGTGACTTACATATATTTTTTCATGATATTTCTTACTCTTCTAAGCGATCTATATGAAACATGCTTTCTCGTTTGGGAAAGTATTTCCAGTAACAAACAAGGCCGACCCGAGCATTATGCTCAAGCCGGCCTTGGAAATCTCTTATCCGCAAATGTGTATTATGCGCTCTTTACTCTCCGCCTATACGCTCGATGATACGTGGAGTACGTCCTCCGCGTTGGTGTAGGCTGGCCATCATATCGCCCAGGAAACCGGTAGAGAAAAATTGGATACCAACAATCACCATCAGCACACCCAGCATCAACAAAGGGTGGCGGTTTTGGATATTCCCGTGCTCGTAATGCAATAAGGCAATATAGGAGCAAATAACTAACCCACCGAGAGTCGAGCAGAGCCCTAGACTTCCAAAAACGTGCATCGGCGTGGTCATAAATCTCACGACAAAGGTCACAGTCAAAAGATCTAAAAAACCATTCAGCAACCGCTTAGCACCAAATTTTGAATAGCCGAAACGCCGGGGATGGTGCTGGACGGGAATCTCGCCGACCCGATAACCGGCCCAATGGGCAATAGCGGGTAAAAATCGATACAGTTCCCCGTAGAGATAGGGTAATGCATCCTCGGTTACCTCGCGCCTATAGGCCTTGAGGCCACAATTGAAATCGTGCAAGCGAATCCCCGCAACCAGCGAGGTGACCCGATTGAAAAAGCGGGAGGGCAAAGTCTTGCTCAAAGGATCCTGACGTTTCTTCTTCCAACCCGAGACCAAATCGTAATCCTTGTCAATTGCTGCGAGGAGTCGGGGGATCTCATCTGGGTCGTCTTGTAAATCCGCATCCATGGTGACGATGATTTGGCCACGCGCCTCCTTGAATCCTGCGGCCAGAGCGGCCGCCTTTCGATAGTTGCGGCGAAAGCGCAAAGCGTTCACCTGTGGAAATTCTCTTGCCAGCGTTGCCAGGACGGCAAACGAGGAATCCGTGCTGCCATCGTCAATGAAGACCACTTCCCAAGCTCGATCCTCGGCAGCCAGTACGTGGTGGATCTTGGTCCATAGATGCGGCAGACTTTCCTCTTCATTAAAAACGGGTACAACCAGGGATAGAAAAATATTCCCCGCCACTTCATCTCTCGCTTGGCTCATCTTTCCCCTTTCTGCAGGCGCAGATGCAACTCTCGCAGCATCTGCACGATACGCTCGTTTTGTGGCTGTGCCTCCAGGGCGTTCTCGGCAGCCCTGAGTGCCGCCTCTATCCGCCCCTGCCGATGCAACAATTCGATCAACTGCAGATGCCAGCGCAAATTGACCGGGTCGAGTAGGACCGCTCGGTTTAGTGCCGCCTCCTTCGCCTCAGGTCGATCCTGCTTATCGTAAAGTAGCGACAAATTCCCCCACCACTCAGCACGCAGCGAATCGATCGCTACTG